>VTLG01002355.1_pt1 | contig 36229 bp, 59 predicted proteins | sample 4694571 | NCBI WGS metagenome assembly VTLG01 (sample SAMN12604809, study PRJNA352737) | marine metagenome | biome: ENVO:00000447; feature: ENVO:00000209|ENVO:00000569|ENVO:01000036; material: ENVO:00002151; isolation source: viral sequences binned using virsorter ...
ACCTAATATAATAATATTATAGCATATTTTTCCTCTTTTGTCAAATTTACTTCTTAGGACTTCTTAGGTACATACCGCAATCCTGAGTAAAGTCAAGCGTTATTTTTAGATTCTTTTTAATATTTATCTAATTCTTAGGGTCCAAATTGCTTCTGATGTGGTCCTGAGAGTGTTGCAATAATTATCCCGATCCTCTAGGGGCTCCCCCCATGTCTTTTGTACCACTTTTGTACCACTTTTGTTCTGTCCAAATACTAGAGTAGAACAATAGTAGAACAAAAGTAGTACAAGAGAACAAAAGTAGTACAAGAGAACAAAAGTAGAACAAAATAGTTGGCACGGTTTTCTTGTGCCACTTTGGAACACTTCGGCAGTCTATGTTGTGGTGTGTTCCGAAGTGGTACGGAAGAAAACAGAAGAGTAAGTGTGTATGAGTATGGTTATTTTAACCACTCAAGACCACTTAAACCCACTTAAGACCACCTAAACAACCACCGGAAAACAACGGTAAAACAGGCTAAATGCTCCACAGAGCGTTTTAAGAGGTTTTAAGAGGTTTTAAGTGTTCTTTGGAACCTTACTATATAGAACACCACTAAACACACTGTAACACACCGGACAAAAGGAGAACATTTGGCAATATTTAAAATTCAATAAAATATGGTCTAAAATCGTTACATATATAGAGTGAAAAATAATTCATATATTATGAAATTAAATGTAGACAATGTTTAAACAATAGTCCATAATGGCTCCACGTAACCAATTTAACAATTTAGAACAGAATAGGAACATACAATGGAAGAAAGATATGAAAATAAAGCAATATATTTTACTAGAGCTGAATGCGATTATTTGAGAAATTTAGTTGAGCAAGATATGAGCGACGAGCGATCAAGAAAAAATGAAGCACCTGACAAATTACATGTCTGGAATATTTTGTTGATGCGACAAGGCGGGAAAAACTATTCTTACGAAGAGACGGGAAGTAATGAGGGGTAGTATTAAATTCACATAATCCAAAAGACCACTGGCTATTAAATTAGCAGTGGTTTTCTGGGTAGATAAACAAACTTAGAAAGGTTAAAATAATGAACACAACAATAGCAACACGCGAGGAATGGCTTAATCGTGCTAAGGATGGTATGATTGAAACATTGTTTAAACAGGCAGGTGTAGAGGATACAGCACAGAAAACTAAAATACGTGTTACCTGTGCTCCTACTTCATACCGTGCCGATTCTAAAGTATTAGGATGGTGTTTCGGCGAGGGGTCTTCAAAAGATAAAACCCACGAGATCATTATTTCTTCAAAAGTAGATGACGCATCTAGAGCGATGGATATCTTAGCTCATGAGATAACTCACGCGGTCGTAGGTCTAGAAGCAGGTCACGGCCTTGAATTTAGAGCATTGGCGACGAAAATAGGTCTTGAAGGTAAAATGACCGCTACGGTCGCAGGAGAAGAGTTTAAAAAAGTAGCGTCTAAAATAATTGAGAAGATAGGAGAATATCCACACGCAGAATTTACCATAGGTAAAAAGAAGCAGACAACACGCATGGTAAAATTAACTTGTGAAGATTGTGGTTTTATTGCTAGGGCATCACGGTCTGCACTAGATAGAGCAGGTAATCCAACTTGTGGATGTGGTGGTTATATGTATACTGACGATTAACACCGTTTAAACAACCCTCTATAGGCTGTATTCTAGTGTGAGAACTGGATACAGCCTTTAGCGGTGAAACTAGAAATTAATTAGAAAGGTTAGAACAATGTTGAAACAATTAACTAAAACAGAATTAGCTATTGAAACGGGACGTACATTATTCCCTAACAAAGTTAAAAGTGTATCCGACGGCATGGGTAAAACAGAACGTGCTATAAAACAATCAACAAACACTAAGCTTGGTAAGGTTGTCTCTAAAGGTCGCTTATCCGATGCTAAAATTTATACTTTAACATTAGAAGAACGCAAAACCTGCCCAATTAATTGTACACATTGGGCAGACTGTTTCGGAAATAATGTACCATTTGGAATTAGATATACATATGATAACGCTTTAATGGTGCAAATTGAAAATGATTTGTCTTTCTATAATAGTAAAGGTAAACCGTTTTTAGTAAGGTTGCACGTTTTAGGCGACTTCCCTGACATAGAATATGTAACATTTTGGCAAAAGATGTTAAATAAATATAGTAATTTAAATGTGTACGGTTATACAGCGCATCAATTAGGCACGGTATTAGGGGATAAACTAAATTCAATGCGTTGTGATAGGTTTATGGTAAGGATATCGGGGGATATTAAAACCGAATTTAATACAGCATTATCATATGATGATATAAGAACACATAAACAATTAAAAACTAAACAAGCTTTTTTGTGCCCTACTCAGATATCTAATAAAGGGGATAAAAAACTGGCTAAAAAGAACGAACAAACTTTAACAGATTCTTGCGGTACATGCGGATTATGCTGGACTAGTAAAAAGAATGTTGTTTTCCTAACTCATTAATTCCTTTCTAAACTAGGGGGAGCGTTTAAACACGTTCCCCATTTTTTTTTATTTAGGTGTTGCAATTTATATTGTTATAGTTTACTTTAGTTACTAGTTAAGTTAGAAATTAATTAGGAAGGTTAAGTTATGAGTATGTATTTGTTTATTTTTAATTGTATTTGGTTTTTGTTTAACTTTTTCCTTATGTTAGAAAATGTGGGGATCTTAGACCTATGAAAAGTTTTTGGGACTATTTAATGTTTGCATTGTTTTTAACGTGTATGTTAATTATGATGCAAAATTTTGGTATGTTGTAAAAAAAGGAGAAGGAACAATGTGGAAGTACAAAGTTAGTAGAAATGGATGGGAACCTGTCCCTGCTGTAGCACGTAGGATAAAAAAGTTAGATAAGGTTAACATTGGATCTCACGAAGGCCGTGTTAAATTCGGTTATAATTATTTACAATTTGTAAAAGAAGGGAGTGTTTAAACATGGCCTACGCATGGAAGATCACATGGGCAATGGAAGGTCTAGAAAATGAAATTGGCGTTTCAGTTAGTGACGATTGGTCTGGCGATTGGTCGGGAAAATCGGAAACTTTTTCTTTATATGATGATGATGAAGTGTTGTATTATGAAGGCATCATTGTTGGAGATTATGACGGTTTCGAGCCGTTAGACGATTTTGGTATGCCTAATGCTGGCTGTACAGGTATTAAATATAATGGAGAATGGTTGTAAAAGAAGGGAGTGTTTAAACAATGCCTGATTATTTTGTTACGAGTAAATGCTTAGACTGTGAAGGTACAGGAAGAGTGGAGGACTATAGAGACAGGGAACAGACGTGTTGGGAGTGTGAAGGACACGGATCGACAATAAGTAAAGTCGAAAACTACGAAAATATTTATGAGTGTGCGGAGGATTACCCAGACGCACTTAGTATAGAGGAAGGAGTTAGTTATTATGTCCCACTTAGGTAACGATGAGTTGCAACAGAATTTGTTTGAAGCATCTGAAGACGAAAAGTTTCAGTATACAGAACAACGAAAGTTAAAAATGATAGAAGATATGTGGGAGCATCATTTTTACAGTATTCCAGTTGTAGAAGTTATTATCCTTGCAAAACAACAGTTTATAGACAAACACTGTTTAAACACTGCGGATGAAATTGTAGATAAGTATAATGAGATTTTTCAAAAAGGGGAAAAATAATGAGATGTGTAATTTGTAACACGCAGTTGAAAACAGAAGAAGTAGTTAGGCGAGATCACCGAGGTAAATATATAGAAACTTGTAATGACTGCACAACGTCTGTTTATAAAACTTTAAGAGAGTTCGATTTACAAAAAGAGCTTGACAAGTAGTTTTATTAGTGTAGAATCTTAAGTGTTCTTAAATGATAACTTTAAGTATTTATTCTTTAAGTTAAATAACTAAGTTAATTACTTAAGACACTTAAGAAGAGAGGGTGTTTAAACATCCTATAGTAAATAAAAAGGAGTTGTTCTGTTTTGAGTGGTCAAAGAAAGTTTTTAAGATTGTGGTCTCGTACAGTAGGTATGCCTATCGGAGTAACTGATAGTGATAAGCCTGAGTTCTTACCCATCACTCAAGCACAAGTCAAAAGAGCTTTAGCTATGCGTACTTTCTGGATTGTCATGCACATCGTAACGTGTTTGATGATTATACTAGGAAATTGTAAAGTATTAGGATGGATATAATGAACTGCTGGCACTGTCATACCAGATTAATCTGGGGAGGGGATCACGATATAGATGAGGAAGATGAGAACTATAGTATAGTCACTAACCTGAGTTGTCCTAATTGTGGGAGTATAGTAGACGTTTATTATCCAAAGGAGACAGAGGATGAGTAATCCAGAATATATTGTAGGTGTCTGGGATATGACATTCTACAAGATTGATGTAGAAACTGACGAGCCATTACAAAACAAGGATGGCACAACAAAAGTATTCTACTCTAATAACATAGATGCTGGCTACTGGGCTAGTGGAATTGATCCTGATGATTTGATAGAAATGGAGGGACAGGAAGAAGGTGCCTAATTATAAAGTAAGAATGACAATTTATTATGAGTTTGAAGGAGTTGAAGCTGATAATGCAGAAGAAGCAAAAGAAGCAATCGTAGATGAAGACTGGGATAGACATATTAAAGATGTAATTTTTGATGTTGAAGAGGAGACAGAAGATGATTGACATAGAGGAATACTACAAAAAATCAGGCTGGAACATGATGGATACTAAGGATGGACACGCTTGGTTCGGTGGTAAAAGTCACTATTCGCTTGCTGAGTCTTTACCTAAAGAAGCAACAGAAAATTGTGAGTTTGAAGATATAGATTTTCTTGTTGTTGGTTGGAGGAAGTGCTAATGAGTTGGTTATATTCCAGTAATACAAAAAATGTAGAGACAATTAAAAAAGTCTTACCACACCTTAAGTGTTGGAATAAACCATTAGATAAAAATGTCTTGACGTATGAGAAAAAGTATGCTAGTCAAGATAAGAAAAAGATTTTAGACATTAAAGTCTAGAAAGGTAACAGAATAATATGTACGTTAACTTGTTTGATTATGCGCCCCGTATTGGATCGGGGTGGAGAAGGGTTGAAGTTGTATCCGAAGGATGGAAGTGGGTTAAGATAAAATATCGCCCAAAAAGCATTGCCGGAGGATACGTATTTGAACGGCCTATTATCGGTAAAATTACAAAAAAAACATGGGATAGTTTACCTAAAAAAGAAAGTTTGTTTGATGGCTAAAAATAATAAAGTGTGGATTGTTTTTCAACATGACGGGTTTTATTACTCAGGTGTTGTAGGAGTATTTGACAGTAAAGAGGTAGCAACAAGAGTTGTAACAATGCTAACTCAGTCAGATGATGGTTTACTTTATAATCATTACGTTAAAGAATTTGAAGTCAAAAAAAGTATTGACAGTTCTTTTTTAGTAGAGTAGACTAGGGTATGTAATCGAAACATTAGGAGGTTAATATGATTACAGAAGGTGTAGTAGCGTTCAGTAACCTAGCGGAAACTGAAAAATACAATGGAACTGATACTGGTAAGTATTCCATTGTAGTTACTTTGGAACAAGGAGAAGCCGATAAGCTATCCGAAGCCGGAGTAAATGTTAAAGAGTATAAGAACCAGCCACAGCGAAAGTTCGTAACTAAGTTTGGAAGCTTTCCTGTGTTAGATTCGGAAGGAAATATGATAGACAAATATATTCCTTACGGGTCTAAGGTTAGGATTCTGTGGGAACCGGGCAAACCTCACCCTACTCACGGAGTTGCGCCTTACTTCAAGAAGATTAAAGTTCTTGAGTTGGCACAACATGAGGGGTCTTCGGATGAAGGTGATGAAGACTTCTAGGTAAGGAAGTAAAGGGTCTAGGGTTTTTGTTCATTTTCCCCTAGACCCTCTTCTGAAAAGGAGGTTTAAGATGAGAATATTTAGTATCATAGTTTTGTTTTTACTTATTGGGTGTTCTCCTTCTTACAAAGGAGGGGATTATGCTTGGATAGGTTGTCATATTGTTACTCAAAATCCTAGTAAAGAAGGCGCACACGCTTTTAGCATAGGAGATGTAGAAGTAGGGCATAAGATTTATTTTAAAGAGGTTAGTCCAGACGGTACAGTAGGAAAAGTTACTACAGCTAGGCCGTGTAAAGAAGGGGAATAAAATGTTGAAGAAAGTTTCTAAGGCTATAGGAAAGGAACCTTGTCCAAAGTGTCGATCTAAGGGAAACGATACATCAGGTGATAATTTTGTTGTTTATGATGATGGGCATAAATACTGCTATGCCTGTACCTACACAGAATTTGCAGACGGTGGTGAAGTAAAGAAGGAAGAACCTATTATAACAAACACCGACAAGGAGTTTGAGATGACCGGAGTTTCTGGAGCTATTAAGGATAGACGTATATCTCAGAGAATTGTAGAAAAATTTGGAGTGACCTTAGAATTTGACAAGGAGGGGAAGGTGTTTAAACATCACTACCCATACTTCAAGAATAATTCTCGTGAACCTATAGCCACTAAAGTCAGGAAAGTATGTGGTAAAACTTTTCACACTACGGGTCAGTTTGAGGATGCCGGATTGTTCGGTCAACATTTATGGCGAGAGGGTGGAAAGTTTGTAACCGTGACAGAGGGTGAGTTAGACGCACTAGCCGTAGCTGAGATGTTTGACGGTAAGTGGCCTGTCGTGTCCATTAAGACGGGATCAGCAGGAGCTTCTAAGGACATTAAAGCTAACCTAGAGTGGCTTGAGAGTTTCGAGAACGTGGTTATATGTTTTGATATGGATGATGCCGGAAAGAAAGCAGTAGATAGTATACTCCCTTTATTCTCTCATAACAAAGTTAAAGTTGTATCTCTACCACTTAAGGATGCAGGGGATATGCTCAAGGAAGGGCGAATACAAGACTTTACCCGTGAATGGTGGGATGCAAAACCCTACCGCCCTGTAGATGTGATTTCGTTTAGTGATGAAAGGGTCTGGGAAGCCTTTGTTAAAAGAGGTACAGAAGAGATTATACCGCTTCCCGAAGCGTATGGCTCTTTAAATGCTATGATGAATGGAGGTTTAGCTTCTGGAGAAGTTACTGTCATAGGAGCATTGACTTCAATAGGTAAAACTACGATGGTCTATAACCTCCTTTATGATATGGTTACGGAAGGGTCTAAAAAGATAGGTGCGGTTTTTCTTGAATCCGACATAGGAGAGATAGCGGAGAAGGTCGTATCGTTACATAGTGGTGAAAATATACCTTTAGTCCCTAAAGATAAGAGAGACAATACTCTTTACCGTAAATTTTATGACGACTTTAAATCACATGAAAATGTGTATCTTCTTGAGCATCTAGGGATGTCTGATGTAGATGACTTGTTCTCCAAGATGAGGTGGATGGCGAAGGGGATGGACTGTGATGTAATTATTGTTGATCCTCTCCATTGTGCCATTAAGTCAGACGAAAATGGAACGATTGATGTCTTTATGGATCGCTGTCTTAAGCTGGCAAAGGAGACCGGAGTATCTATTATAATCATATCTCACATGAGAAAACCAGCCGTCAAAGATCCACACGATGTCAACGAGTACGACATGAAGGGTTCGGGATCAATCAATCAGATAGCCTTTAACACGATCTTATTAAGCCGTGATAAGATGTCTGATGACGAATACACTAGAAACTCTACTAAGATTCAGTTGGTTAAATGTCGAAGAACAGGGCGTACAGGTCATGCCGGATGGCTTTACTACGAACAGAATACAGGGCGTATGGTGGCTGGAGTAGAGCCTAAAATAAAGGCGGTAGAAGATGAAGAGTTCTAAAGGCCAAATACGACATGATATGTCAGGGCGTTTAAACAGGTCAGTTTATTTACGTAAAAGAAATAATTATTCTTGTGAAGTTTGTCTTGAGAATTACCCTGAAGAAGTTCTAGAGTTTCATCACCCTGATTCTTCTTTAAAAGAGATACATTTAAGCAGTAAGGCTTTTAGAGGTGTGTTACAGCCAAAGCAGAAAGTTATTGACGAAGCTGATGATTGTATAGTATTATGTAGTAATTGTCATAGACTTGAACACGTTGCATTAAAAAATGGTGAGACTTTAATAAATGATAAAGAAGCTTATCTTAGATATAGAAACCACCGCTTTTCCAGTTACAAAAATCTGGATGATCGGAACGAAGGATTTACAGACGGGGAAGAAGAGGAATTTCCTTGCGCCTTCGTTTAACCCCGAAGAGATACAGGAGTTTTTAAATGGGTACGATACTCTTATTGGTCATAACATTATTGACTTCGACTGTGTTGTTTTAGAGAAGTTTTTTGGAACATCGTTTAAACAGCATGAGATTATAGATACTTTAATATTGTCAAGGCTATTTAATCCTCAGTTGGAAGGGGGACATTCGTTGAAGGAATGGGGAAAGCGTCTTAAGTTTCCTAAAGGAGACTATGATGACTGGACAAGACTAACCCCTGAGATGATTAAGTATTGCGAACAAGATTGTGATGTTACACAAAGGGTATATGAAGTCTTGACTGAGAAGCTAGAAAAGTTTGGTAAAACCAGTGTAGAACTTGAGCATGAAGTACAAAAGATAGTTACAAGCCAAGTTCAGAATGGATGGTTATTGGATCAGACAAAGTGTTATGATTTGTTAGCTAAACTTAAACAGAGAAAAATGGAGGTTGAAGATGAAGTTCACCAGAGATTTAAAGCGTTACCTGTTTTTAGTGGGAAGATTACGCCTAAATACAAGAAAGACGGTAGACTTAGTATCGTATCTCTTAAGTTTCTTGGCAGTAATTGGACTAATGTATGTGGCCCTTTCAGCCGTATTGAGTGGCCCGAATTTAACTTAGGGTCTCGACAACAAATAGCACGTTACCTTCAGTTCTTCGGATGGAAGCCTGTAAATAAAACAGAGAAAGGTAATATAATCGTAGATGAAGCTGTTTTAAGTAAAGTAAAAGGGATACCCGAAGCGTCTTTAATTGCTGAATACCTTCTTTTACAGAAGAGAATGGCACAAATTGATTCTTGGATTACTGAAGTAGAAAAATTTGGAGATGGTAGAGTTCACGGTAAAGTCAATCCTATAGGAGCAGTTACAGGGCGTATGACACACAGTAATCCTAATATAGCTCAAGTACCTGCCAGTTATTCTCCCTACGGTAAGGAGTGTCGTAGTTGCTGGACTGTTCCTGTAGGATTCAATCTTGTAGGAATAGATGCGTCAGGTTTAGAGTTAAGAATGTTAGCACATTATATGAATGATAAGGAGTACACACATGAGGTTATTAACGGAGATATCCATACAGCAAACCAAAAAGCTGCTGGACTTTCAACAAGAGACTCTGCTAAAACTTTTATATATGCTTTCCTCTATGGAGCCGGAGATGCAAAAATCGGGAGCATCATTGGTGGTACTAAGGAGGATGGAACACGACTTAAAGAAGAGTTTCTCTCAAATACACCTTCGCTTAGAGACCTTCGAGAAAGAGTTGAAAGGAGTTCTCAAAGAGGCTACCTCAAAGGATTAGATGGAAGAAAGCTTATTATAAGGTCTTCCCATGCTTCCCTTAATACTCTTCTTCAGTCTGCTGGAGCAATTATTATGAAAAAGGCATTGACTTTATTAAACGAGTATGCTATTCTACATAAGATAGACTATAAATTTGTAGGTAATATCCATGATGAATTTCAAGCAGAGGTTAAAGAGGATCAGGCACAGAACTTTGGCTGGTTAGCTGTAGAGTGTATTAAGTCAGCCGGAGAAAAGCTTAATCTAAGATGTCCTTTGGATGGGGAATACAAGGTAGGTAATACATGGGCAGAGACACATTAAAAGTAAGCTGTAAGAAAAAAGGAGACATTATAGAGATAAAAGCTTTATCTTTCTTACTAGATAATGGGTTTGAGGTCTTTAGAAATGAATCTTCAGTAGGGCCTGTAGATATAGTAGCTTTAGATATTAAAAAAAATGAAGTAATTCTTATTGATGTTAAAACGTCTGGTATTTCTAAATCTATTGATGGGAGCCACAAGGTTAGTTTTAGCACTAAACCCAAGACTGAAATTCAAAAGGATTTATCTGTTCAGTTTTTATTTTATGATAAAATTGGTAATACATTTACATGGGAAAAGGATATTTGAAAATGAATGATAAAACTTTAGACACACTAGTAGAAGACATCTATACGTTGATGAAGAATAAGAACTCAGCTAAGGGCGTTGATCCTGAAGAAGAAATAGAGAAGTTCGGAGAAGCCATTAAGGATTTAATGAAAAAAGAGTTTCTCCCTTCAAATCACAGGTATGACGGAAGAAAGCTTAGGTTGTCTGCTATAGGTAAACCCGATCTTCAACAATGGTATAGCGTAAATAACTATTGGGGCGAAAAGATAAAACCCCACACGTTAATTAAGTTTATGTATGGTCATCTCATTGAAGAATTTCTTCTTATGCTTGTTCGTCTATCTGGGCATGAAGTCACTGATGAGCAAAAGGAAGTTTCTGTGGGAGATATTAAAGGCCACATGGACTGTAAAATCGATGGTACTGTAGTTGACGTTAAATCTACTACTCCCTATGGAATTAAAAAGTTTAAAGACGGAACTCTCGCTTTAGACGATGACTTTGGATATGTAGATCAGCTTAAGGCGTATGCTCACGCAGAGGGAGACCGTAAGTTTGCTTGGTTAGCTATGGATAAGCAGAATGGAACTTTAGCAGTCCTTCAATATGATCTTGATGATACAAAGCACCCTATGTATGAATATTACTCAGGAGACATAGAGGAGCGTATTTCCCATGTAAAAAAGTGCGTAAAGCAGGAAGACCGTCCTGCGCCATGTTCTTCTCCAGTTCCAGATGGGCGTTCTGGAAACTTAAAACTCTCTACTATGTGTTCTTATTGTCAATACAAGGCACATTGTTATCCAAACTTAAGAGCTTTTGCGTACTCTACAGGGCCAAGATTCTTAACCGAAGTAAATAATCAACCTAAGGTTCCTGAGATTAAGTTGGATATGTTTAAACAATGCTGATAGGGGTAAAATAAATGGATATACTTACTATAATTGTTATTGTCTTAACTACTGTTAAGGTGATAGAAGTAACTGCCAATCTTTTAAAATAGGAGTTTATTATGGCAATAGAATTTAAAGTAGTCAACACACCAAGACATGATCGTTTTGAAGAGTCTATAACAGACCTTTTAAATGACGGTTGGGAGCTACACGGTAATCCTTTTATTTCTCAAACAGGAGGCATGACTCAAGCTCTTTGTAGAGAAGTTAAAGCTAAACCTAAGAAAGCAAAGTCAAGTGAAGACTAAAAAATACCGAAATAAGTTTGAAGCTGAAGCAGGAAAAGTCTTAAAAACTTTCTGTAGTTACGAAATCAAACAAATCCCCTACACAATACACCGTACTTATATTCCTGACTTTGTTGGAAAAAACGGTGAGACAGAAATATTAATTGAAGCCAAAGGTTTCTTTCGTGTAGGGGATGTTCAAAAATACAAAGCTATTCGAGACAGTCTTAAGAAATCACAAAAACTTATCTTCCTACTTTACAATCCTAATAAGAAACTTAGAAAAGGGAGTAAGATGACAATGTCGGAGTGGTGTGAAAAAGAAGAAATTGAATGGTATGTTTTAGGAGATATAGCTAATGCCTTTGACTCCTGAACAGTTCATTAAAAGATTATCTGCTCTTACTGACCCTTCTTATTTATGCGAAGTTTTAAATATAACTTCTGAAGACATTATTGAACGATTTGAAGATTTAGTTGAAGAAAAATCAGAAATTCTTAGAGAAACTTTTGATATTGATTTAAACCTTAATGAAGAAGAGGATGAGTAGTATGGATAATGACGACAATGATAATGATAAAAACGATGATGGAATGATGTTTATGGTTCCTGATATTCTTGTAGCAAGAATGGAACAGGTAAGAAGGTTAACTAAAGATTTAAACAATGCTAACGAAGATCAAAAGATTTTCATTAAGCAAGCTATTCTTATCTTATTAGAGAGTTGTGATTTAAAGTTCTCTAGATTATCTGTTCCTAAGCATGATAACGTAACCCCAATAAATTAGGAGTTCATACAATGAAAGTTCTTCTAATGATAGTCACTTTTGTTCTTCACGACGGAACAGTTGGATTTCAATGGCTTAAGGCTCCTATAGGAGAAACTATGGAGCATTGTAAGACTGTATCTGCTCCGTTAACAAAGAAAGGTCTTTTAGAACGAGAAGAATTTCTTGACATCGACACTCATTGTGTTATACTAAAAGTTCCTATGCCAAAAAAAGAAGAGAAACAAAAAGAAGAGCCGAAGATAAATGACTTACAGGCCATTACTTGATTCATTAACTATAGGTAAGAGTAATATCGAAGGTTTTGGTATATTTGCTACTAAAGATATACCAAAAAATACTAAGTTAGGTCTATCTCATATAAGAGTAGATGATTTAATGGTGAGGACTCCCTTAGGAGGTTTCTATAACCACAGCGATACCCCTAATTGTGAAAAGTATAAAATAGGTTTTGGTTATTTCTTAAGAACAATCAAAGACATTAAAAAAGGCGAGGAAATTACTGTAACATATACGCTTTATAAACTTGGAGATAAAAATGGCTGAAAGTTTTGATAAAGTTCACCCACCAAAAGATGATCCAGTAAACAGTCCTTCTCATTATAATATGCTGGATGTGGAAGCTATAGATATTATCGAGATGTCTATGACTAAAGAAGAGTTCTTAGGTTATCTAAAAGGAAACGCTCTTAAGTATATGATTAGATATAAGCATAAAGGAAATCCTATCGAAGATTTAGAAAAAGCATTGTGGTATTTAAAAAAACTTAAGGGGAAAGTAGATGGAAAGTGAAGTTAAATATGGTATGAGTTTACCCATATCGGAAGAAATTGATTCAACAAAATATAGACAAAGCGGTGAAGATTTCTATGGTAAGGTCGTAAGAATAGCTGGATCTCTTAAGGACTCCCCTGACCACTTTGAGGCTTTTAAAGATGCACTGCGACATTTACGTTTTCTCCCTGCCGGAAGAGTTCAGAACGCTATGGGTGCGGCTAGACAGACTACTGCCTTTAATTGTTTTGTTAGTGGGGCCATAGAGGACAGTATGGATTCAATTATGGGGAGAGCTACAGAAGCTGCTGAGACCATGCGTAGAGGTGGTGGTATAGGGTATGACTTCAGTAGACTACGCCCAAGAGGAAACAGAATTAAGTCCTTAGATTCCAGAGCATCAGGTGCAGTAAGCTTTATGCAGATATACGATGCAGTGTGCCAGACAATAGCCTCCAGTGGTCACAGGAGAGGCGCACAGATGGGTGTTTTACGTATAGACCATCCAGACATTGAACAGTTTATAACTGCTAAGAATGATGGTACTTCCCTTACAGGGTTTAATATTTCCGTAGGTGTTACGGATGAGTTTATGAAGTGTCTTGAGAAGAAAGAACCATTCCCATTAAGGTTTGATGATGTTGTCCATGAAGAAGTAGATCCAGTGGCTTTATGGGATATGATTATGCGATCTACATGGGATTGGGCAGAGCCGGGAGTTTTATTTATTGATACCATTAACAGGATGAATAACCTCTATTACTGTGAGACTATCGAAGCGACTAATCCTTGCGGAGAACAGCCTTTACCTCCTTATGGAGCTTGTCTTCTTGGGAGTTTTAATCTTACTAAATATGTTGGAGCAGGAGCTTTTGATTTTGGTTTATTTACAGGGGATATTGCCAACGTAGTAAGAGCTATGGATAATGTCGTAGATAGGACTATATATCCTCTCCCAGAACAAGAACAGGAAGCCAAAAACAAACGCAGGATGGGCTTAGGTGTTACTGGTCTTGCTAATGCTGCTGAGATGTGTGGTATGCCTTATGCGTCTAAGAAGTTTATGAAGTTTACTTCTCAAGTTATGGAGACCCTAAGAGACTACTCCTATGCGACTAGCTCTACGTTGTCTCAGGAGAAGGGGGCATTCCCTCTGTACGATAGTCATAAATACACCGAAGGAGAGTTCTTTAAGACATTATCTCCTTGGGTTCAGGATCAAATTAAGGAGTTCGGCATACGAAACTCACACCTGACTTCCATAGCACCCACAGGTACAATAAGCCTGACCGCAGATAACGTAAGTTCGGGAATAGAACCACCATTTAGTTTATTTTATGACAGAACTATACAGGAGTTTGATGGACACCAGATACAGAGGGTAGAGGACTATGCGTTTAAACACGGTGTAGAAGGAAGGACTGCTAATGACATTAGTGCTGATGAGCATTTATCTGTTTTATCTTTAGTGTCAAAATACATTGATAGTGCTGTATCCAAGACCTGTAACGTAGGCAGTAGTGTTACCTTTGATGAGTTCAAAGAATTGTACTATAATGCTTGGAAACAGGGGTGTAAAGGGATAACTACTTTCAGAGCAGACGGTAAGAGATATGGTATTCTTAACGAAGTTAAGGAAGAACCAAAGTCAGCCGAGGCGTGTTTTATAGACCCAAATACAGGTCAGAAGTCTTGTGAGTAAATCTAAAGATTTAACGTGGAAAGTCAAGTGGGGATCTACTCTCGTACTAATAATGGGAATGATCCTCACAAGTCAAAACCTATACCCCTATAATCTTGTGTTTCATATTATAGGGACTATAGGTTGGACTTATGTATCTATTGTGTGGAACGACAGAGCTTTAATTGTTATTAACAGCGTAGCTCTTTGTATATTTATTAATGGAATTATTGCTTACTTAATTAAAATTAACGGATTGGGTATATAGTCCTTTTACATCTCTTACAATATCTTTTTGACCCATCAAAATCGTGACCCACTAAATTACAGAAAAGTACAATAAAAATGTTCATTTTTAACCCCTTTACATTTGAAAACTCTCTCCGCATCCACACATAGATTTTACATTGGGATTATCTATCATTAATCTCTGACCAAATATGTCTTTTTTGTAATCTATCGTCATACCTTCTAAATAAAGAATGGATATATTATCTATTAAAAGATTACCAGAGTCTAAATCAATAATATAATCACCCTCTTCTTTCTTACTGGTTAGTTGCCAATCATAAGTAAATCCAGAACAACCTCCACTGTTAACCGATAAACGAATATCAGTGTTGTCATTCTCGTTTATAATTGATGACAGGTGTATATCTGCGTTATCAGTCAGACTTATCATTTATATTTAATAAATCCCGTATCCACCTTCTGAGAGGTCTAATTGATTAATTAAATTTTCATATTCTATCATTCTATCTGGTTGTCCGAAGAAGATGCCATTACTCAATCGTATCCAGTTTATCGTAACCTTTAAGCATCTGCATTAGGTTCTCATCTGGCATACCTTCAGCTATTGCTTCATCTAAAACATCATTAGCTAACATAGCTCCTAATTGTAAAGCTTTCTTTGGAGGAGACTTGTTTATTTGAATTAACTTATTAATTGTTTTAGGATTAGTAGCCGCCTTAGCGAAAAAGTAAGGAGTTCCTAAAATTGTTAACGCACTAGCACCTGCTACAGCAGTATCTAAAGCACCAGTTAAAACTCCTCCAGCTAGACCAGCACCAGCAGCGTACTCCTTACCACGCAAGAATAGCAAAGCTAATCCAGAAGCAGGTTTCTTGCTTGCCGTAACCATTAAATTAACTGTTCTTTTGTAACTTCCAAAGTTAGCACCTAAAATTGCTTTTAATCTTTTAGCTTCTGTAGGATTTTTTAGTTGTCTAGCTACTGTTTTAAAAGATTGCAAACTAAAATCAGAATTAGCTATGTCAGGCATGGCTTTTGCAAGATACCCTTGTGCAATAGCATCTTTAGCTTCCCTAGCTGTTTTAAACATCATACCTTTAGCAATATTAGGTGTAATTAATTTATAGGCTTCATCAATAGATTTAAGAGCTTTTTCTACATTTTCTACTTTTCCCGGTCTAGCAAACATAGCTCCCAAAGAACTGTATGATTCTCTTTTTGCTGATTTAACAAACCCATCATTTATTTTTGGAAATAAAGAATTTATAGCACCGCTATAGTCTGACTGTAACTTTCTATATTGTTTACCAGCATCTACAGCTTTTGATGACATCTTCCCCATGTTGTCCATTTGTTGAGAAATAACACCTTGGATTTCTTTTTTTAAATTAACTAGCTGACGTTCAGTTATTGCTTTAGTGCTGTCCTTAGAAGCTTCGTCTATTAAACCGTTTAAACGCTTTTCAAACTGTACTAAATAACGCCCAGAAGCTACTGCGTTGTCTCCTAATCCTTTATGTAAATCTGAAATTATACTTAGTGTCTCTTTAGAAAGTTCTGGAACCCCTAATTCGTCTGAGTTCTTTTTAACAAAGTTATTCATAGAATTAGACAAAACTGATAATTTAAATTTTCCACCTGCGACAAGATCACTTATTTTATCTAATGATTCTCCATAAGAACTATTTAAAGCTTTTCTACCTGCTTGCCAAGCCTGTGATATACCCTGCCCTACTAAATCATCAGATAAACCTGCTTGATTACCAGAAACTAATGCCATTCGTTCTTGAACAAGTTCTCTAATTTTTTTACTTTGCCCATCAAAAACATTTTTAGAAAATATACCAGTTCTACCTAGTAGTTCTTTAGCTATGTCCCATTTTCCTCCGAGACCAGCTTGAAAAGGAGTTAAGGATAAACCTCTTTCAGCTAATATTTCTTGGGATTGAATAGCGTCATCAGTCATCCCTGCTCTTTTGGCTTCTTCTGCCCTTCTTGCTAATTCTGTTACTATGTCTTCAACAGGAGCACCTTTCTTTAAAGCGTTTTTAGCCCACTCAAATGCAGGTCTGGCTATATATCTTCCTAATCCAAAAGTAGTAAGATCAATACCCAAAGAAATACCAGCTTCGGTAAGGGCTTTAGTAAAGTCAATGTCACGATCCATCATTACATCAGACGCAATAGAACCTCCTCCTGATCCTAAAGCACCACCAATAATCCCACCAGCTAGCATTCCCGGTGGACCACCTTTTATTCCCAGAACTGTTCCAGCAATAGACCCCCCTATTCCACCCGGAGTAGCCGCATTTCTTTTCATCCATTCTAAAGCGGTGCTTTTATCTGGAGGAGCAGTCACAGGACTTCCGTCTGGATTTATAATATCATTAGCCCATCTAGGTTGTCCTCCTTGAGTAGCTGGAGGAGGTATAATATCAGCTTCCCATCTACTAGCCATTATTTTCTCCCTGCTATTCTACCGTCAGGAGTTCTAACTATAGCACCTCTAGGTAACCCATTATACCATTCGTCAAAATCTTTTCCATCTGGAACTGTCAATGGATTATTATAGCTTCCCATTTTAGTAAATCGTTCACGAACTGCTTTAGAAAATTCCGTAGGTGTTCCTTTTGGATTATCTCTGTAAAAATTGCCAGCAAATATTTCTTCTCTGTAGCGTGAAAGAATTTCTTCTAAAATAGCTTCATTAGTTTCTACTGGTTGCTCTTCACCGGGGTAAGCTTCTTCCATTTTCTTTAAATCTAAATCAGTAGGTCTTGCTCCCATAAGTTTTCTTAAATCCTGTATTAAAATTAATCTAGCTCTTGTTCTAAAGCTTCCTTTATCTTTAGCTTCAATACCAAAAGCTCTTCCTACTTTATTTAAAGCGGCTGCTATAGCACCTTGTCTAGTACCTGCCGCCTTTAATTCTCTTATGTAAGTAAGCATATCTTCTACTTTTCTAATAGACCTTTGTGCTATATCGCTGGCTTTTAAAGTTTCTTTTTGACTTGTTATGGCCCAATCAGCATACATTTTTGCTTTATCTTTCCCTATATCAAGATCTTGTTGTAATTTAGCCGTTACTCTTTTAAGGTTTTCTTTGTATTTATCTGTTTGCCTAGATAAAATTGCTTTTCTTGTATATATTTGATTGCTTTCTTCAATTCTACCTGCGGAAGTCATACCAGATTCATCAGCAGGGGATATTTGCCCTACTGGTTTATCAGTGTCGTTTCCTAATGGAACAAGAACTGAACCAGTAGTACCGTCTTTATATACATTAATATATTTAGAAAACACTTTACCTTCTGAATCTACAAAATCTCCTACTTCTTTAGTAGACTTAACAATATTTTTTTTATCTAATTCAAACTCTAATTGTCTTTGAGTTAAAACTTTTTTCTTATAGCTTAAATTAGAATCATCTTGAAGAGTTTTATACATATCTCTAAACTCTTTGGCTTCGTCTTGATACCCTTTTGACATAAGCAAAGACCAGCCTTTTTGAACTTCATCAGCAGTCATTTTTCCATCACTTTGACGATAATCTTCAAGAACACTTAAAATCTCCTTCAGGTCTTTTTCTCTTTGGACTGCTTGAGCTAATGCAGGACTTAAATTAGGCTGGATTCCAAAAGCAGAACTTGCGACATTTTCTACCGTACCTCTAAGTCCTCTTTTTGCTCTTTCGTTAGCTCGAAGCATGGCAGCTACTTGAGGGTTAACCCGTAAGGCATCCATATACATTTTATTTATTCTTTGGTCTTCTTTTTCGTCTTCCATATAGGCTACCTGTCTAGGCATTGCCCATTTACTAAATAAACCTTGATTTGCCATTAAACTTACCTTTTTATATCTAAATTACCTTACTTTAGTTAGGACCAAGAATAATCCTCATCACTAACAAAACCGAATGCTTGGTCTTCGTCAAACCCTTCGCTTATTAGATCAGCAGCATCAACTAATTCGTTATAGCCTATTACAGTTTCTCCTGCTTCTTGATTTATTCTATCTGCTGTATCTCCTAATTCGTTCCAAGCTTGACCGTAACGATTGTCTAACTCCCACTTTTGATTTTCGTCTCTATAATCTTCCTCGAATAACCAAGCATCATTTCTTAGCGTTGCACGGCCGCTATCATCGATATAATTACTTCTGAATTGTTTAATAGCTTCTTGTATAGGTATATTCTGCTCTGCTTGGTCTTCTACATACCGACTAAGGGGAAAAAATTCAATATTTCCTGAGTCGTCTTTGATTTGAATATTTTTATAAGGATTGTTGGTAGCTAAATCTTCAAGAAAGTTGATAGCATTTTTATCCCCGTATTGTACAAAATCTCCTGAACCATCTAAAGATTCTCCTTCAATTCTATTTGTAGAAGGAGTCCAAGTTATGTTTGAACCGTACACATCTGGATTAATGTTTGCATACCACCCTTGACCTTGAAGAAGTCCTCCTGCTAAACCTATCCCGGTTGCAGGAAATCCCATCAATCCAGTAATTAACTGTCCGGCTCCAAGAGATCCTAATTCCTGCTTTTTTAAAGAAGAATCTAAAGTTTTATCATCAGATATGCTTTTAAGCGTTTCTAATGGACCCTTTACAGGTATATCAGGAAAAGTAAAAAGAGAGTTTTCTTTAGCCCTTGCTTCTTTCTCAGTTATCTCGTTATCTACATTTTTTCCGATAGAATTAAAAATCGTTGTAGCACCTTTTAAAGCATCTCCTAAAAGACCTTTTAATGAGTCTGCTACAGACATCCCCGGACTTGGAGGTTCTTGTCCTCCAAAGTTTATATCCATACCAGTCCAGTTATCTCTATTTAAAGATGGTCTTCTTCTTCCAATGTAAGGAGAAAAAAGTCCGTCCCTGTTTTCTACAGAAGTGTTTACTGAAGGAACAGTGGGAGATATTCGCCCCGTTAACCAATCCATTAACCAGTCGGGTACTTCTTCTCCAAGTAATCCTGATTCATTAGCCATTGTTTAAACACTCTTTCTATTAGCTTATTGTATTTTTACGTAACATATCTGAAGTAACTAAATTTCCAGATTTCCATGTCGGCAACATACCTCCAAATGCTCCTGCTAAAAGAGTTCCTGTTGACTCTTTTGCACTTAAAACATCACTTAGGTTTCTAGCTGCACTTGCTCTTGAAGAAAGACCCGAAGCTGCTAAAGTACCTAAATCTCCTCCTATTCCTCTTCCGAGTTTAGCTTGTTGAAGTGGAACATTAAGAAGTCCTGTAGCAGTACCAATATCAGCAGATTCACGACCAAGTAAATCTTGAACAAGAGCTTGAGCTTGACTTAATGATTCGTTTCTTCTTCTGCCCTGATCTCTTAGAATTGCTTCTTCTAAAGCTTGAGTTTGAAGTCTTCCTCCTGTTGACCCCAATCTTCCCTGCGAAAGTAAACGGGTTTCTAAGTCTGATCTAAGTTTTTCTTCAGCAGGAGTATAATAATCTCTTGTGCGTTCATAAAACATATCAGCAGTAGCAAATGGATCAGCACCGTATTCTAATGCCTGTTGTCCCCAAAGACCGCTTCTCCCTAAAGCTCCTTGATATATGTCGCTCAACTCAGGTGATAAGTTTAAAAGTGCAGTTTTACTTTCTGGATCAAAAGAAGCTGTTCCTCCTAGACTCCCTACTCCGTAAGGTTCCCCTGCTGCTATTGCTCTATCTGCTGCTTGATTAACTGTAGCAGCTTGAAGTTCAGCAGCTTGTCTTGCAGCTTTTTGATCTTCTCTAGCTCCAAGGTACGCAAGTCCTCCTCCTATTGCACCTCCTAGTACGTCCCATAAACCAGCCATGATATTACCTCGTCTTCCCTTGTTTTGTTAATAATGTTGCTGAAACTAAACTTGAAAAATCTCCAACTACTTCAGTAATCATCTTAAATTTTACAACTTTTCCTGTTCTTGCTAAAGGTATTTTGTATTCAGAAGGTCCAATCTTTTTAGTAAACTTAGCTGTCCCATAAAGAGATGTAGATGCTCCATAAAGGGCTGCGTCATCATCTGCTGCAAGTTTAAAGACTTTCCTAAGAGGTTTTGCTGAATCATAATCAACAAAAGTTTGTAATGTTGTAGAACACCCTCTTCCCCCTGAATAATAAAATAAAACTTCTTTTAAAATTTTTGTAGTAGTCGGTAAATTAAAATCCATCCATGTTGTTGACCACGTATAGTTATATAGATTATTTGTTGTACTCCAGCATTTAGATCCGTCCCACGTTCCTCCTGCTGTACTACAGGCTCCTGAGCTTCCATTAGTAGACGTAGTATCTGTAATAGATACGTCATAATAACCGTCATAAAGAGCTATATTTTTAGCTAATCCCATAATAAGGTTTCCGTCTATTGTCCCTACTCCACATAATGGAGCATCCGAAAAATGCCAAGTCGTTACTCTAGGAATACTTAATTGAGGAGAATTTGAAAAATCAAATACATAAGCTAATAAATTATCTGGTATAAAAGTGATAACAAGTCCTTCTTCTTGGTAGTAAACACTTTTTACTGTTTTTAAATCCGCAGTAGATAAGTAATATGTTAAAGAATTACGTACTGCAATCGAAATATCACTTAGAGGTGCTTTACCATCTGCTGCCTGTATACGACCTAAGCTTTGTAGTCCTTCGTAGCTCATAAACAAAAGCTCTGCTGATACGTAAACAATATTGTCCCTTCCGGCGAGACCTACTCCCTGTATAAGTTCGTCTAAGGCCATTGAAGAAGGGGTAGAGGCTCCGTTATAAATTGCTATGTTATTTTTACCAAATATAACTAGCTTATCCATTATAGCCCCTAAGCCTACTATTTCATCTGATCCCCATACAGTTCTTAAGTCTAACGAACCAGCAGCACCTCCTGTTAGCTTTTCTCCAATTAAGTTATCTGAGTAAAATAAGGTTCCGGGATCTTCAGTAATACCTCCGTACCACATTCTACCGAAATTACCTAATGCACAAGAAGGATTAAAAGTTGTAACTCCACCCGGAGCAGCATAAGCTCCTAAATCTTCTACATCGTACCAGTTAGTGCCGTCATAATTAATAGGCTTATGTCCTGCCTGTACACCCCAAAACTCATTATTAAAATTAACCCATTGCCAGTTAGAATCAGTTATAGTCTGAGGAGAACCTGAAAAAGACTGTGCCGTAAGTGTTTCAGGTGTAGTTGATGTATCTCTTTTATAAATAGAAGCTCCTGAAGCTGCATAATATTCCGTAGTTCTATCGGATTTAATGTATTCTCCTATTGACTTAATAGGACTTGCTAATGCTTTAGATACAGCTTTTACACCTTTACGCGGTCCTATTCTTCCTTGGAAATCAAATACAACATTATTTGCTTCAGTTAAAAAATCAGGATTTAACGTAGAAGCACTTCCTTGAGTATTTAACCCTCTAGAACCCAAACCGTCTAATTTTATAGGTGTTAAAGCTTTAACTGGCATACCATAAAGTCTCGTTTAATGTACGGTTTGAATCTTTAGTAATAAAATCTGATAAAACTTTATCAAACCTGCTTGATGCTAAAGTCGGACCTGTCCCTCCGTCTTCCCCTCTTTCTGCTAAAGCTAAAGCATAAGCTCCTAAAATAACAGGTTGTTCGGGTATTGTTAATGTAGTTGTTGCTTCTGTTAAATCATCTTGTGGAAGTACCATGTGTACTCTTATTGAATAAGCTGCATCAGGAGTAGGATAAAAAGAAATATCTGTCCCGTTTAACCTGTAATACAACGGAGAACCATTCGTTGTCGAACCTACATATGTATAATTATAAAAATCAGCGTCAGACATCTGAGGTATTATAAAATCTGAAGTATCGTTTATAACTTGCAATACTGTTGTTCGATCTGTTGCTGAAGGAATACTATACGTAGCTGTACTTGCACTTGTTGTTACAGTCTGAAGAGTTCTTAAAAAACTCCAAGCCCAAGAATCTTCTACAGTTTGTTTTGCCTCGTTAACAAAATCACCTATTAATTTTTGATAATCGTCTACATCTGATGAATCAGTTAAGTTTCCAATCCAATCCGCAGCTACGGTATCTTCTCTTAATCTACGAAGAACTTTATTAACGATTGATCTATATGTTGCCATTATGCTGAATCCTCAGTTAAAAATAATTCTCTCTCAGCGTGTCTGCGTCTTAAAAGTCCGGGAATAGCTCTTTTACCTGCGTACTTCCATCTTAAAAACTCATCTGCACACCCTTGGTAATCGAGTCTGTTTAGCTTCATTCTGGCTGTACTACGTTGGAAGGCTCCTGAACCTACGTTATATACAAAGCTACAAAGTGCTGCAAATTGATTTTGAGAAACAGGAACTTTAACTAACTGTGCTATTTTTACCTCAGTTCTTTTTAAGTCTCTTTTCATTAACTGTAAAGCTTCTTTTTTTGTAATATGCCTATGGCTTGCTTTAACTCTTTTACCATCTAATCCATAAATAGAACCAACTCCTATTGTCCAAATTCCAGCTACATCTTTATACGGTTTAGAAGAAAATCCTTCAAAGCTTTCTATTAGTTCTATTCCCTCTTTGTTTATTACTTTGCCCATTTGCTGACTAATCGTTGCCCGAACCAAAAAGAGATAATCACAGAAAAGATGCTTACTACTTCGTTTGACCACAGGAGTTGAAATAGTTCCAGACTTATCAGATCGAAAGCCGAAAGAAAAGTAAGCAATACAAATTCCAAGAAGAAAAAATACGTAATTAAAGGTCTTACTGTTGCGGAAAGATTTACAACCCATTGACTTGCCCTCTTAGTTTGTTCGTCAGAACTTCTATGGACTGCAATATTTGCTTCTCCTACACTTTCAATTAGGGCTTCATCTCTTCTATCCTGAGACTGTTGGGCCATGATTTTTAATTCATGTTCTTTATCTCTTGCATCTTGTTTTGCGTCCATAAATTGTTTAAATATGGAAGGACCCGTAGCAGTTACAAAACCTAAAAGACTACCTAAAAGTGAGATCATGTTTAAACGCTCTCTATTAAACTGGTGGATGTTTACCGTTATGGATAGAATGTATACGCTCTAATCCATGTTTTATGTTGCAAATATCAGTTCTAAGTTCTGCCTTTAATGCAGAGATTTCTGAGTTAAGGCGTTCTGCCTCTCTTGATTTTCTTTCTAAATTATCAGGAGACAATATGTTCCTGAAATTGGCAATGCTTGTCTGTGTTGCGCTGTCTTTTTGCTGTAAAATGTCTATATCAGTAGTAAGATCAGCTAGTTTTTTAGATAAACTTTCGACGGATTCTGCTAAGGTCTTGAGTTGTTGTTTTGCTACGGCTGCGCTTGCAATTATAGCTACTAACATTCCCCCTAACTGTATTAAGTTTATTGATCCATCCATCATTATTTTTTCGTATAATTAATATAAAAAATCATTCCTACAATAGCAGCTACGACTGTAATAGTACCACCTACGATTTCTAAAGATTTCTTCCAGAAATGTTCAGACTTTTCTTTTTGTCTAGTCCTTGCTTTTTCATAGGCTTTCTTTTTTTTGTCTCTCTCACGTAAGATATGATCCCAAGTATCATTTCCAAATCTACGGTTTAACATCCATCTGACTTTACGCATCTCTTCTTGGGCTAGTTTTTCGTTTACTGTTTCCTGAATAGCCAGTTGCATAAAGTTGTCTCGACCTGTTTTACCCTTAATAAACTTCGACCACTTGGTAGCAATCGGATGATCTTGTTCTTTAAGTTGTTCTTTGCCCTTGAACATATTTTCAATAAGACCACCAATTTCGCTAACGTCTTCAGCAGTCTTTAAGGCTGATTTAATAGCCTTACATGAACTTTGTACTAACTGTATTCCAACAAGAGTTTCTGCAATTACCATTCATAATTTGCCTAGCTAGGCTCCGTAGGCCAAGTGATCGCTTTAACGACACTGGCATCATTTAAGGTTGAAGGTAAATCGCGTAAGTCTTGGCGATACTTTTTCCATGCATCACTAATTGTGAGATCGCTCGATGCTCTCCAATCTGTACTAGATAATTTAGCATCCCTATCTCTACGTAGTTTAGCCCACGCTCTTTCGGTTTCTTTGTCGTTCCAAACTTTTTCTTCTGCTAGACGGGTTGAATGTTCCTCATCCGTCATAGTTTTTTCGATGCCATCTTCTATATACGTATAGTTTGCCATGATTACCTCTTGAATCCTAGAAATTGATATGATCCTGTAATTGTTCCGGCAGAAGGCAAAATTTGAATAGCATCTACATCTGCTGCTGATGCACGAGAACCACTTCCGCTAGCTGTCGTTGTTCGACCAGATGAATCTAAGTAGACACCTTGCCATAAAAGTGTTGTATTATTAGTTGCATCGTCTGGTCGTAGAATGTTAATAGTAAAATCAAATCCTTCACCGCTGGCGTTTCCAACAGTTTCATCTAGATTTAATTGTATTTCCGTATCATCACGACCACCAATAGCACAGCTTGTGCTACTACCAGCAGCACTGTGAATATAATTACCAGCATACGCATAATTATTAGAACTTGAGTCATAAGAAGACCCACCGTCCGTACTAGTTCTTAGGTTAACATTAACAGCATCGTTTGAAACTATTCCGTGAATACGAATTTGATAACTGTCGTAGGTAGCTGAAGCAAAACCAGTTATAGAAACGGTGGATGCGGTTGAAAATGTAGCTCTATTAATGAGAGCCAATGCTCCTGCACCAGTAACGCCAACGACTGAATTTATTAATCCCGGTTCAACTTTGGTTGTACTCATTCTACTACTCCTTCGGATACTTGTCTTTAGTGGCTTTTACAGCCTTGTACCATTCACCAGTTTTATCACCTTTGTCAGCAGACATATCATGGTAAAGGAGGTCTAACTGTTCTTGAATTGTTGGGTAATCATTCATTCGACTTTGCTTGTAAGCATTTGATACTTGAGATAATTTAAAAGCATCATGTGCATCTTTGTTGTAACTCAAAGTTTTTTCAGAAGAATCAACAACCCACCATGAATAATTTCCATCTACTGCATCGCAGACAAACCCACCATGTTCAGCAACATGAGCATCAGCGTCAGACTTTTTTGTATATTCAGCAAACTTAGTAACAGAATTACCTTCTGTTTTTACTATTGCGATGTAAGACATATCTATACTCTCCTAACTATACCAAAGTCTAACAGTGCCAGCGTCAAAGCTAGTGGAACCAACCGTCATTATAGACACTCGATCCAAAGTTCCCGACAAGGATTTATTTCCACCAGCAAAACAATATCTCGCGGATGATAAGGTATGACAACTTGCTACCCATGTATTGTTATCTACATCAGCGAGAGCTAAAAAAATATGACCGTGACTATCCAATCCTGTGTGCGCTCCTGTTTCAAAATTGAAACAATCAGTATTGTCTGCATCAGTATCATGTGCAACATCTCGCGCTTTTGAGTCATATCCCGAAGTTTCTATGCCACCTGAATCTCCAATCTGAACTCCGAGATCGTCTGTTCCATCTGTAGAACAATCAGATATTGCGATAACAATTCGTGTTACTCCTGATGGAATAGATGAAAACGTAACACTCGCACCTGATAAAGATTGTTTTGTAACAGCAGTGGCCCCTGCACTTGCCCAGACTGGATTAGCACCAGACCCTTGAGTTTTCAAAAACTCCCCTGATGTTCCAGCGGCTAATCGAGCGTAATCACTTCCATTGTAATAAAGTACATCACCTTGTGCGTCCGATCCCATCGCTATCTTTGCACCTGATACAGTGTTATCAGCAGGAACATTGACTGTGCCTGTATTAAAATACTGGATCGTGGTCGCTATATTTGTTCCAGCAGGAATGGCTGATGTAGTGGTTAATGCTGTTCCCGACACATTGAAGTCAACACCGGGAGTCTGGGCCACGCCTGATATGAATAACAACGTGCTATTTGTTGTGCCACTTTCGTCTAATGTTAGAGAAGATGTTCCCCCGTTATGACGTTTAACTTTTGGATTGAGTTCATTTAGACCCGTTAAATACCCACTCATTGTTAATCTCCTTTAGGAAAATCAGACTTCACTTTGTCGCAAGCCGCAATCCACGCATTATACTTAGTGTCATCACCTTTTTCCTTATCGTGCAAAGCTTCAAGGAAATCATGGACAGATGGATATTCTGGTCTGCGAATTGTTTTGTAATCTGACATGATTTCTCCTAATCAATCGCTGTAATCGTTAGTGTTGGAACCATCAAATTTGATCCTGATGTACCATCCCAGTAAGTTGTCTCGTGTAACTTAGCTTGCAAACTCGTACTGTAGGCACGGATTTGGAGCTTTAATGTTTTGCCTGATGTCCAAGTTGCTAGCTTTCCTGTTGCCGTTTCATTGCCATCACCGATTGTAATAATCCAACGGTAATTAGCCAGATGATCGTTGTAAGCATCCCCGCTATGCGCTCTCCGGCCATTTGTCACTTCGTCTGAATCAATAAAAAATTTCATATGATGCATATGACTTCCATCGGCATAGCCATAACCCCATTGGAAGTCATAAATTACCGCCTGTGCGCCTGATGGTGGTGTATAAGTGATCGAACTTCCTGTGAAATCAGCATAGCTGGCCGTTGGAGTTTGCGATGCTGTTACATCTTGAGCCGTATATGTTCCGCTACCAACAGTAACAGATCGACCATCACAAACTAACGGAACGACCTCTAAAACAGAGCCAGCACCACCAGAAGTTTCAAATGCAGGAGGTGAACCAGCACCCGTACTTGTCAACACTTGACCATCTGTTCCCGGACCTACAGCACTGGGATTGCCTGACGCATCATAGGTAATGACTTGACCATCCGTTCCACCAGCCATTTTTGCCAATGTGATTGCATTATCGGCAATGTCAGCAGTCTGCACGGTGGTAAGAGATGTTCGTCCAGATAAATATCCGCTCATTCCTACTCTCCTATGTCTGCTTTAGATATGAAATAGTTGCTTCAAGTGACGAAGCATTTTCAGCATCCATTTTTATGTAGTCACCAGTTTCAAGCACAAGTTTTCCTTGTATCGGGTTAAATGCATCGTTGATCGGAATATTGACTTCCTTACAAAGAATTGCATTAGTTCCACCACCAGTTTGATATACCGTAACCGTTAGCCAACAGGCCGTGCTTGCGTGAACATTAGCTACTTGACAGCCAATGACTGTAAGCGTTTCTCCTGATCCAGCAGTTAACACGGTTGGATCACTCGTAGTAATATCCGCATTAACCATATGAAGTGTATCTGCCATCTTTTTTCTCCTAACTTAAAGCTATTGTTAATCCCACGCCTACTCCTGCGGAACCTGCTTCCCATGTTGAACCACTATATACTAAAGCTTGTCCCGTTGTAGGGCTTGAAATATTTGTATCTGTAAGACCCGATAAAGACGTTGCTGATGGCTGAACTTGAGTCCATACTAAATCAGTAGTATCTAAAGTACCACCTTTATTAGACGTACATAAAAATATTTTATCAGCATTTGTACTTCCCTCTGTAACTGCTATCAAAGCACCGGGATGTTCGTCGTATGTATCAAATAAGTCATCTCTAGCTGGAGAAGACTGAACAACATAAATACCGTTATCTTCAGCATCCGTTTGATTTTTTACCAAAACAAGATCGTTAGTGGCTAGTGTAACTCCGTCCAGTGTATCACCGTTATTAAGAGCAGTAGATATAGTAATATTAGCTGTAGTGGCTGCACGTACAGTGCTTCTTTGTGCCATTCCAGAAAATAAAGCATCTACATAAGTTTTGTTTGTTAGATGGGCTGCGCTACTAGGAGCAGTGGAAGCTGTTACATTACCAGAAAAAGAACCAGTAGTTCCTGAGACTGCTGCTGGAGAACTTCCTCCAAGTATTCCATCTACGTTACCTGTAACATTTCCCGTTACATTACCTGTCACATTACCTGTTACGTTTCCTGTTATATTTCCAACAAAATTACTATTAGCTGTAATCGTTGTCCCTGTAACTGCTGCCGGAGTATTAGCACCTAGTATACCATCAACGTTTGTAGTGGTAAGAGTAGTAATTGTTTGGGAAGTAGCAGTTCCTCCTACTGCACCGTTAATAGTAGGGGCAGTTAAGGTCTTATTTGTAAAGGTAACTGTTCCAGAGTCTACATAAGCCTTAATGGACTGTTGTGTAGCTAAGTGGGTAGCAGAATTAGAAGACATATCATCTTCATCTTTTATTGCTGATCCCGATACACTCGTATTTAATATTGGATTTATAAGCGTTTGACCTGTAGTAGTTCCGCTTGTTGTGTCCATTTTAGAATTAATAGCTGTTTGTATAGCTAATACTTCTGTATTAAAATCAGAACCGCTAATTATTTTTTCTGGATCAGAACTGGAAAGAGCATCCTTCCCGGACCATGTAACTTGTGGTGTGTAGTTACTCATTTTTATACCTCATTTTTCAATTATATACCACGAAGCTCTTGCTTCCAACGAAGTGCGTTCTTTTTCCTACTGCTCTCAGAAATAGGTTTTTTCTTCTTAGGTTTTACAAACCGACCTGCGGTACGCATTTTAACTGGTTTCATTATTAATTAGCCCTCACCCCGTTTCCTAAAACTTCATGCTCATTGGCCCATCTATCTTCAGGAAGTGTAAGTATTAAAGAAGGAACCGATAAAGAATGTTCAGAAATTGATTTACATTTATTACATACTGTATTTTCAGTTCTTTCGACCATTGATCTAAATTCTACCTGCGTATGTCCACAGGATTTACAAGTATAGTTGTAATTTGGCATCTATTTCTTACCCTTTTTACTTTTCTTTTTCTTTTTCTTTGGAGGTCTTCCAACTTTGTTACCATAAGTTCCTTTACCGTAAGGCATCGTCATCTCCATGTTTTTTACCACAACTAAACTAAACATTTAAAGTAGCGGAGGTCCCTATTACTAGAGACCCCCTATTCTACTTACGTAGCAGGTACGCAGAAAGCAACACCAGCATCGTTACGAAGCTCACCTACACCATAAATGGTATCAGAAGTGAACAAATCACCAAGATACTCTTGCTTGTATTGAGTTTGGGAACGAACACCCAACTGCTCAACGAGAGCTAAAGCATCTTTATGCATCATAACACCAATGCGCTGTGCGTTACTGTTAATAGATGGGCAATTAGAAGAAACATAAACGTCCATGCCATAAATGCTTCCTATTTTACCCGTCTTAATTGCGCTACCGTCACCAATATACTGTTGTTCAGTAAATCGGTTAATACCCAACATATCATTTAGACATATTGGAGGTACTACAAGAACGCGATTACTCATTGGAACATCAGCATTGTCCAATGTAAGTATCATTTTACGGATACCTGCATCGGTAATGTCGTTAGCGTTAGAGGAGTTACCAGTATACAAAGTAGTACCGTCACCACCAATAACTGCTTTTTCCCAAAGAGCAGCAGCCGAACCGCCAACTGTACCACCTTGGAGACCTTCCATGATGGTAAACAGATCGTCGTCAACCTGATTAGCAAGCGCATATCCAGCATCGTCAGTATAAAAACGACGAAGCGAAGATAAAGCCTGAACTTCAGTAATGTCTTCAATAACTACTGAATATTCATAGTGCTTGTCTATGCTCAAGTTAACTACAGAATGTGTATCACCCTGCAACGTAACCTGTGTATTGGCAGCTTTAGCGTTAGCTGAACCACGAACCGGGGCCGGAATGTGGATAGTATCGCCTTTTTTACCGTTGTGATTGATACGAGTAACAAGATTACCCAATACCAAATTTTGTTTATACCCGGCTATGACCTCATCGGACCATAACTCAGGTATAAAATTAGCAGCCGTAGTAGTGGTCTGCTGTCCAGTACCCAAAGCCATTGTTTTTCTCCCTTATAGCTCTTTATAGGTTATTATTTAACCCTCCCGTCTGCGTAAGCCTGAAGGATTTCATCCTGTAGACTTTCGTAACGCTGAGGATCGTTAGTACGAAGTCTGATTAGATCAGCTCTACGGTAGATTTTCTTACCGGCTGTGGATTCCGAAGAAGTCCTAGACACACCTTTGCCAGCCTTTAACGCCTGATCTCTTTTGGTTTGTTTAACTGCCTCTGCTTCACTTGTGTTATTAATCAACGAGCGTTCTTTCCAGTTTCCTATGAGTTCCCTTGCTGAATCAATATCATAATTATGAGCATTGACGTACAACTGTGTCCTTACTGGGCTTCCTTGTATCCACTCCTGAAACTTGGGGTCTGCTACGACATCAAGGTAATCAGGATGTTCAGCTTTAAGTTGTTGAGTTGTAGCTGCTGCTGTCTGTGCTGCTTGCTGCTCTTCAAACTGTCGGAACTTTGGATGATTTTCTATGGCTTTACTGACTGCTTTGTCAGGGTCATCAAAAAAATCTGTTTCTTCCTCTGCCTGAACCTCTGTTCCGTTTTGATTAGTGGTAAGTTGTTGCTGTAAAATTCCGTCAGTCAACTGCCTAAGTTCGCCTATTTCCTGACCTTTCCTACCTAATTCTTTTTCAAGGTTTTCATAAGAAGAAATAATGTCCTCCATTGATTTTCCCTGAAATTTATCTGGTATTTCAAAATCAGCTTCTTGTTGAGGTTGTTCCTCTGTCTTAGAAGGCTGAGGAGCCTCTTTATTAATATCCGTAAATTGAGCAGCTTGCTCAGGTGTTTCTACGGGTTCTTCAACAACTACACTATCCATATTACTAATCCTCCGTCTATTGATAAAGATTATGGAGTTAAAACAATGTTGGAGTTAGACTATTCTAATTGATCCAACGCTACTTTAGTGGTTTCTTCTAAATTAATAACCATATTTAGAATGTCCACTTGACCCCTTCTTAAATAGAGGGTCTTTTCGTCGTCTATATTTTGGATCTTCTCTAGTGATTCAGCCATTGAGGTTAACTCTTTTTTAAAGAGGTCCCATGCTTCACTTGAGAAGAGTTCCAGACGCTTCTCTAAAAATTCTTGATCGGTCAACCTTTACGCTCCATACGAGCTTTAGCAAGATTAAGTATTGTTTCTGACTGAAGATGTTCTACTTCTGGAATATTCCTCATTGTCTCGGATTGAATATTCTGTACTTCAGAACGCATCTTCTCAATTTTTGCCATTTTCTCTGCGAGAGCCATCTGTTTGTCTACAAGAGCATCTTGAGATTGACCATCTACAATTTCTGACTGTATCTTAGCAGCCTGAGCCATCTCTTTAGCTGCTCCAGCCTTCATTTCTTCTATTTCCATCTGGAGTTTCATAAGCTCCATTTGTTGTACCATCTGCTGAACTTGTTGTGATTGAGGATCAGGCTGTAGCATTTGTGCAATAGCCATTTTCATTTCTTCACGATTAGCTAGAGAACTGTTCTCAAATATACCCATTAATAACATAGCAAAAGGCATTGAACCTTGTTGTGTAAGCGAAAGTAATTGGATCATTTGAGTCATTTCCAATTCTTTAGCCATTATACCCATAGTTGAATGAGCAATAAACTTATAATCTCCAGCAGGATAACGATTAGGGGCAAATTGTATGTATCGCCAAGAAGACTTCTTAATAAGAGGAATTAAAAAATTTTCTTGAAAATTCATTATAGTTCTTTTTTGACGTTTAATGGATGCAGCTTGAAGCATTGACATCCCGGAAGCCGTATTATTTCTAGGATTAGAAAAGTTACTTGTGGCACTATCCATTGCTCCAGTACCCATTTGAACCATTCTTTCTAATTCACTTGCTTCCGTAAACGTGGACTGAGCTATAGAACCAAAGTTTAATGGCATTAAAGTCTGTCTTGGATCACCGTTTGTCAAGATAGTTTTACCTGCCTTGACTTCAAATTTAACCCCCCTCGGCAATCTTGTTGCATCAACGCCCATCATTGGATGGGTTGTAAGAGCCAAAGCATCTATTCTTGCTCGTAACTCGGCATCAAGAGCCTTTTGAGGGTTATACCCCTTTTCTGCTACTCCCCTCCCCCAGAATTTATTAGGTACACGATCCATTTGAAAAGAAACAAACGGCCTGTCTCCCATTAAATATGGATTTTCAGTGGCTTTAAGAACTGATGAATCATTAGCTATAACTACTACGGCTTCAATAAGTTCATCTTCATCGTAATCAAATTGTTCATCAAGGCTACTGCTTTCATTATTTAAAAATTTCTTTGGAACTCTTCCCCAATATTCCGTAATTTTTACTTTATCATCATCTGTAGAAACTGAAGTATTTTCTTCATCAAAGCCTAAATCCGCTTTATCGTAGCTTCCTATAGGCTTATCTTCATAAATTCCATCTCTTATTCCTTCTATAATCTCATATTTTGGCTTTATAACAATCTGAGCTACGCCTAAAGCTTCATCTATAGAGGTTGCCGAAGGATCTATTACAAATTCTTTTGGTGTTAAAGAATCAACTCTTACTGTTGTTATATCTTCTTCGTAGACAACTGTATCGGTTGTATATGTCTCAGGTATTGGAGATTCTTTAACTGTCTTTTCCTTTTCTTCATCTACATTTATCTTTGCTATTCCTGTGCCATAAATAGCTGCATTTAAAAGAGATTCAACTATAGCATCCTTAACTTTAGCTCTTTCAAGGTCTTCTTGTAGATTCATACGGATCACTTTAACATCCATAGGGTCTTGATCCGAAACGTCATCTCTTAAGTCAAACCACTTATCTTGCCCAAAAATAGCTTCTTCTAGTTCAGCTACAGTAGCTTCAATAGCTTGTTGTGTTGCTGGAGCAATTAAACGAGAACTTTCTGAGTTTCGTGTTTTGTCTTCATTAGACCAAATACCTCTCCAAATACGATAATATTCGTCCCATTTTTTTAGATAGTTGGTATTACGGTGTTCTTCCCATTGAGAAACTCTTCCAATTACCCATGAGCTTAAAGATGCTTTAGGGTCGTTAAATGCTAATTCTTTATTAGTACCCTGAGACATTATCTATTGGTTCCCATTCATCTAATTCGATTGACTGTGCAAAGTCAGCTACCGAAACTTGGTCTATGTAGGCCAAAGAGTCAAGAAGGTCATCATGTGAAAGTGGACTTGGGAAATCAAGCATCTGGGTTATAAAAGGGATATTCCAGTCTGCTTTTCGTAACTTAATCTTCCCGTGTTCCATTCTCCCTTGTAATGCCCAGACTATTCTGTCCTGTTTCTTCTTACCACCGTGACTGACATCGGTAATGTTTACCCATCTGCCACGCATCCTCATTTCGTCTTCTATGTAGGGCATGATTGCATTTTTTAATGCACCAGATTCAATTCCTACTGTAGTGGCCTTTACGTCCTCTGCTGCATCTAGTATCTTGGCTGCTGTTTCTTTGATACCCCATCTTCCGTGTAGAATATCTTTTACCAGCCATTCATCCTGTGATATTTTTACAACAGATATAGCCGTTTCGTCTAATTTGGAAGATTTGAGTCCTCTTTCTTTCTGAGCTTTCTCAAAGCCAGCCGGGTCCACCGATATAACGAAATGACCCTGTGTTTTAGACTTCTTATCATCAAACTCATCATCATCAACATATTTGACCCACTCTTCTTTAAAAATTCCACCCGTGAAGGACTCAAAAGTAGCTTCAAATTCTTGACGAAATGCCTGAGTAGACATTGTACTTCTAGCTGCTTCAATTTCTTTCGGGTCCAAGAATGGATTGTCAGTAGAGTTGAATTGAAACGATTCCCAATCTTCGCTATTTTCATCTTTTTGTGCATCCAACCATAAATCATAAAAGTGATTTTTTCCGGCTGGAGTACCTATAAATAACGCTCCACCCTTAATGTCTGCCAAAGTAGGTCTTAAAATCATCTCCCAGACTTCTTGCTTCATGGAGGCATATTCGTCCATCACGACATATGCAAGTCCTACTCCTCGAAGTGTATCTGGCCTGTCCGACCCCTTTAAGTAAATTTTACGATCATTTACTAACGTAAGGGTAGCTGTGTTTTCATGTGCAGCCTTTATTACGTCTTTTCCTACATCCTTTAGAATGGACCAAAGAATATCTTTGGCTTGTTGAAAAGTAGGTGCTACGTAAAAAACATCTTTTGTTTTACTCTGTAGAGCTTGGATTATTAAAACCCATGCTGCTAAATAACTTTTACCAAATCTTCGACCACAAGAAGCAACTTTAAAACGCTTAGGAGACCTAAATATTTCCATTTGAGCATCGTGAAGGGTAACTGTTAAATCTGTCATTTACCTTCTTCATATTCAGCTTCTATGGTTTGATATTCTTGTTCTTCCCTTTTTTCAATCGCCTTTACAGATTCAACTATTATATTTATACCTAAATCTTGATGATCGTGGGTTATTTCTACGGCTTTACTTGTAGGAATTATTCTATCCAGACACATTTTTAAGCAATGCCTGTCTCCCTCAAGGGCCAAATCAATTACCTTTTGAACTATTTCTGGCCCTTTATTGGACATTAGTTCTCTAGATAACTTGGTAAACTTGTTTAGGGACCCTTTTGATCTTCCTGCTGGATTTAAAGCAGGCATCCCTTTATAAAAATTCGGATTACCCCTTTTTTTCTTCTTAGGTAGATTTTGTGGGGTCTCTGGATCAGAACTATCCATTATTTATTTCCTTTTTGACTTTGACCTTTTTAACTTAAGGAAGACAAAAACCACTACTTAGGATAACTTAAGTTTTATAAGTTTTTTTGTTTTAGAATAAAGAACAAAATATAAAGTTTACACTTTGGGGACTTAATGGTTACTTAAGTAGTGAACTCAATATATACTATATTGTAGCATATTTTGACTCAAAAGTCAACCCCCTTTGGTCTTCTTTGGTACATACCGCGATTCTGGGTACTTGTCAACCCCCTTTTTTACATTATTTTAATTATTTATGTAATTATTTCCTTCTTTTGTGACACATCAGACATCCTCCATTACTTACGGACTTTTTAGTAGTCAAGGTCCAAATTGCTTCTGATGTGGTCCTGAGAGTGTTGCAATAATTATCCCGATCCTCTAGGGGCTCCCCCCTTCATATGTGACAAAAATACCACACAAGTTGCCTAAGTGTCACAGTGTGGCAAGAATACCACAGTGTTGCCAAAGTGTCACAGTGGCAAAGATGCAACAGTGTCGCTTAAATGTCACATTAGATCGCCTGAGAAGTTGGCATGATTTTTGCATAAGCAATTCTTGTGCCACTTTGGAACACTTCGGCAGTCGATGTTGTGGTGTGTTCCGAAGCGGTACGGAAGAAAACAGAAGAGTAAGTGTGTATGAGTATGGTTATTTTAACCACTCAAGACCACTTAAACCCACTTAAGACCACCTAAACAACCACCGGAAAACAACGGTAAAACAGGCTAAATGCT
>VTLG01004126.1_pt1 | contig 36229 bp, 19 predicted proteins | sample 4694571 | NCBI WGS metagenome assembly VTLG01 (sample SAMN12604809, study PRJNA352737) | marine metagenome | biome: ENVO:00000447; feature: ENVO:00000209|ENVO:00000569|ENVO:01000036; material: ENVO:00002151; isolation source: viral sequences binned using virsorter ...
ATTGTGACATCTGGAGTTTCTGTATATTGACTTCCACTACTAATAATAGTAATAGAATCAACCGTTTCATTTTCTACAGTAGCATATGCAGTGCAAGTTTCCCCATTTGGTCCTCCCGGATCATCAACTGTTACAGTAGGAGTAGAAGTATATCCACTTCCCTTATTAGTCATGGTAATCTTTGTTACCTGTTCATAAAGAGTATGGAAATAAACAAGTTGTCCATCATAAGGTCTATCTACTTCAATCTTTGCTTTACCTGCAGTAGAACCTGCACCTGCATAATAATGTGCTACAGTAGATATTCCAAGATTAACTTTAAATTTAGTAGCAGCTGGAATTGATTCTACATCAAATACAAAAGGTCTTCTATATGGATAAGTCTTACCACCATAATCACAAGTAAATCCAATACCAGATAAAGTAACTCCCATTCCTACCTTAAAGTTATGTGCAGCAGTAGTAGTAATAGTAGCAATACCTGTGCTATGAGTATAATCGACTCCTGATATAGTATATTCATCTGTGTCTATATTAATAATTGCTTCTTTTTGAGATACAGTAGCACTTGATGTAACAATACCAGAATACTGTAAATCACTAAGACCATTAGCAACTAAACCATAAGTTCCAAAACTACAGTTACTATTTGCTACGTCTGCTTGACCACCTGTATGACAAGTAATTGCTTTATCGCAACAAATAGTGAATACAGAAACTAATTGAGCAAATCCATTATTAGTAACAGCAACACCTACACCACCCTGATTATATTGAGTGAAAGCATCAACGTTCATTGCTTTCAATAATCGTGCTTGATCTCCATCAATGTATATTCCAGTTCCTGTTGTTGTTTGACTTGTGCAATTCTGAATATAAGGTCCTTTCCATGCACCACCACCTACATTCTCTGCAATTTCAGTAGTTGGGAATCCTACCGCAGCAGCAGGTGCAAGATGATCCTTAAAGGTCATATTAGCCAATTTAGTGGCTTTCCTTACATGAAATAGATCTTTGGTAGGTGTAGATGGACTTACATTTACAGTTCTTTGATCATCTCCAACTACAGACACATAAGCAGGAACTTCAATGGGATTACTCTCAACATAGTTACCAGAAAGAACTTTAACTGTAGTTCCTGATTGTGCAGCACCAACTGCACCAGCAATCGTTAAAAATGCATTATCAATAGATGTTCCATTATTAGTATCACTTCCATCCTTAGCAACATAATAAACATTAGGTGCAGAGTTAATACCAGTTGCAGTAGCAGCGATAGAAACGTTGTCACCAATTGTAATACTAGAATTGGTAATTAATACATCTTCATCACCAATCTCAATTTGATTAGTATTTCCATCAATAGTAACAGATCCAGAACCTACAGTAAGAACTCCAACAATTCTAGTATCACCATGAATTAAAACACTTGTTCCAGCAGCTCCAGGATTACCAACAACCAATGAATGTCTTCTATTGGTAGTTCCTATTCCAATACCACCTCCAGTTACATTAATACCATCTTGGAAGGTGCTAATACCAGTAGCATCTACATGAGTTACATCATCATATGTAATAGTTCCTGCAACAGAAACATTTCCAGTAAAGTATCCATCTCCTTGAACATATAAATGATAATCAGCGTTTGCCTGAGTGGTTCCAATACCTACCTTTTTACTGGTGCTTACACCAACACTATCAACTGTCCAAGTTCCTGCAGCACCTACAGCACCTCCTGCAGACGGTTCAAATCTACTACGTGCAGTGCTCCATCCTATAGTCCAACCTTCTGTCTGAATACCAATATTTGCTCCAGAACCTAAAACAACATCTTCAAGGTCAGTTATAACGCGAGCACCACCTCCACCTAAAGATGCTAATTGATCCTCAACTCTATTAGTAAATAAACGATATTTCTGTGCTAATTGTTGAAAGTCTGTTGCTTTACGATCTAAAGGAGTAAGAGGATCAGAATTATCAGTACTTGGAGGTTGGGCTAAAAAACCTTCCTGTAATTCATGTTGTGTTTCTTGTAAATCTTCAACAATTCTATAAAGTTCTTTAATATTAAGTGAGTTGTCTTCACTTAATTCTGAAATACTCTTCTTTAATCGAATGATATCTTCATCGTAATATCTTACTTTTGGTAAGTTATCAATATCCTCTTTTAGGGTATCAAAATATTCCCTAAGAGAATCTGTAATAACATTTTGAGACTCAACATTCTTATTATTAAAGTCCCCTATCTGTTCATCGACATTCTTTCTAAGAACTTCAAATTTTCCTAAAACGAATTTTTTTAGTTTTCTATCATCATCTTTAAACTGGTCACGATGTTCCCATATCTTTATAACAGTCTCTTTTAATTCCTGATATATCTTATCTTTTGTTTCTTTTAAATTCTCTTGAAGATCTTTAATTTCAACTCTTTTTTCAAAATCCTTAGTATCCAGATCTTCTGCTAAATTCTGAATATCTAGATCTAATTTATCTTTAAGATTTCCTAAATTTCCCTGAAGTGTTTCATAATTTTCATGAACTACATCAAAAGTATTACCAATCCATTTAAAATCAGGAATAGTAGTATTTTTTATCTCCCAAATTTCTTTTCTAACTTCTTCTCTTAAAGTATTAAGATCATCATCATAATATCTTATTTCTGGAAGATTAATGATCTCCTGTTTAAGAAGTTCGGCTTTATCTTCTAAAGAAGTTATTTGATCATCATAATGCTTTATCTGAGGTAATTTATCAACATATTCCCGGACAATATCAATCTGCTCACATATTGCTTCTACTTCTACATCGTAATCTTTTACTTCTGGACGGCTGTTTAATTCGGCTGCTACAAAAGCAACTTGTTCAGAAAGTTGTTTTAATTCCTTATCATAATACTTAATTTCAGGAACATCTGGAATATCCCTTCTTAAGTCATTAATTAGACGTATTACTTCTGTAAGATCTTCTGGTTCTTCTTCCTCTTCTTTTTCCTCTTCTTCTTTACCGGCTCCCCCACCAAAACCACCTTGTTCGCCAGGATCATTTGCTCTCATAGTAGGTTCTTCTACTATGAATTCCTCAACTGAAGGTAAATCTTCTTCTTTTATAATATCTTCAGCTGATGGTAAATTGCTGTTATCTTCAGCAAAATCATCAATTGACGGTAACTTATCCGACATTTTATTAGTAACCTTTGTACTTCGGGATTTTTCTCCCTATCTTACTTATTTAGAAGAACTGCTAAGGTCACTCTCCTTTATCATTTTTGCAAGTTCTGCTGTAGATCCTACAAAGAGTGCATTATTAACTGTATTAGGTCCTTTAGGTTTAGATTCTTCTTCAACATCTTTTAACTTCTTCTGAAGATCCATTAATTTATCAGTTGCATCAGAAACACTCTTAATTAACTGTCCAGCAACCTCATATGCTCTGGGCATCTCACTTTCTTGTGCAAGTTCAAGAATACCATTAATTGCCTCCTGACCCTTCTCTATAATACTATAAAGATTACCACGGGTATACTCATAGTCCTTATCAATATCATCCTTATTAAGTCTATCAGGTTTTTGAATTCCAACCTTAGGAGTTTCAATTTCCTTTTCTTCTACTACAACTTCAGTAGGAGCAATATTGAAAGTTTTATCTAATTGTTTTGCCATGCTTATGAGAATACTCCATCAAATCCAAAGTCATCTCCTACCTCAATTAAATCATTATCATCAGAAGTTATCGTACCAATATCAGCACCAGCTACATGAGTTGCAGCAATTGTTCCATCTTGTCCTCTCACCACTGTTATCTGGTTACTGCTAATACTATCAACATACATTGATTCATTATCAATAACAATGTATTTGTTCTCAGTAAGAGAACTTCCACTATTCACCTCAAAGATTGTATCTACTAGACTTATATCATTAGTGAGATTAGTAGCAACAACTCCATCATAATTCTTAGTTGCCCTTGGAGTGACAGAGTAAGTAAGATCTCTTCCTCCAGTTCTAGCTTCTTTACCAGACGAATCGGCAGCAATATATCCAATAGAAACCTTCTTGATTATATCTGCAGCAGTAGAAGATACTGGTCCGAATAGATATGTTTTTGCACTAAATCTTAAAGTATATAATAACACTCTTCTTGTACTAAAATCACCTTCATATTGATCATCCATTGTAATATTTTCTAGAATAACTGGAATATCTCTTTTCTCTCCAATAGATTTTACAAGATCAACTGATAATGCATATGCAGGTTGAAAATATGGTACAATTTGCTCTACAATTTGAAGTGCATCATCATTTAATTTTGTCATGATGCTAAGTTCAAAATTCATGTTATAAGGAACAGGCATATATGTCTTTTTCTCTGTTGCTTTATTAGAACTATCTGGTGCAAGAAATGTTTGAGTTGTGGTTACTTTTCTTGAAGGATCATAAGTCAATCCAATAAATTCAAATGACATTCTTGGTAATGTAATTTGAACTGGTTTATTAAGATCCGGAGATTGTTCAAGACGTGCTAAAAACTTTTGAGTCGGTCCATAAGCCAAAGGAACTCTAATGACACTTCCAACGTCATCATCACTATCCGTATGTTTGATGGAAATTGTATTAAACAACGTACCAAACGAGATGATAGTTTTTCTTAATATTTCGTGATAAAAATACTCAAACATTACTTAATACACCTATCAGCTCTATTTATGGATCACCAAATGGGTTACTATCCGAGAAGTCTAATATAGAGTCTGCTGCAGTTTCAATATTATCATTATCTGCAAAAGCAGTGACATCATCATCAAGATTTATAACTCTTAATGCTCTTGTAGCATTTTCGCCTACAATATCTTCTCCTCTTGTCCATGTTCCATCAACTATCTTAATTTCTAAAACACCTGTGCTAGAATTCCAACTATTAACCACAGCACTAGTACTACTTGCTGCACCAGTAACAGTTTCTCCAACTTCATAATCTCCAAATGCACCCGTATCTGGAGCACCTATTGTAATCGTAGGAGTATCACCTACAGTATATCCAACACCTGCATCTCTCCATCTAATAGCAGTAACAATACCTGCAGAACTTATAAGTGCTCTTGCAGTTGCAGTTGTACCTACTCCAGGAGCAGCAAGGGTTACTATTGGTTCATTAACGTATCCAGAACCCCCTGCAGTAAGCGTAACGATACCAAGTGTGCCATCTGCTATTTCGCTTGTTGCAGCGGCACCTACACCTGTCTTGTGGATGAATCCAATACCAGGTGCAACAGTATATCCATAACCAGTATTTCTTATCTCTACTCCTTGAACTTTCTTAGAGGTGATTCCATCACAATCTATAAGATTAGAGATTAACGTTGCAATTCCTACAGCATCTGTTCCACTGGATGGAGCAGAACTAATAGCAACTCTTGGAGCAGTGGTATAATCATTTCCTCTATCAGATATAGTAATCTTTCTCAATCCACCTTCGGTTACAATTCCAGTAACAGCAGTTGCTTGAACAGCATCTGTAACCAATGTAAGAGTCTGAATATATCCCTTATCAACTACAGTATCATCAATATCATCTATACCAACATCAACAACTTCATCCTCATAACGGAAGAGTTCACATCTTAATTCATAAACATAATTCTTTTGTAATTGGTAGAATGGCTTTTCATGCTCAACATACTTAATTTCAAATAGTCTATCTCCTAAAGGAAAATAAATTAAATCTCCTTCTTTAGGTCGAGTCGCTAATTCTATATTAGGTATATTTTCAATAAGAGGTGTAATATAACTGCTATATCTTTCCTGAGAAATAATAAGATTTAAATCATCTAATTCCTGAATTCCAAACTTAGATAATAAAGTTCCTACTCCCTCATAACCTTCATATGTATCAACATATGCTTCTATTGGATATGCATCAGTAAACTTAGATTCAATTACCTCTTTAATAACAGTATTTTTTGTCACATACTGTCTTGGGAGATAATAAACCTCTATTCCATAAATTTTAAGCTGCTCATTAATTAAATCTTGAACAAGATTCTGTTCACTTACGGCACCTTGTTGAAAGTAGGGATTAAGAGCCATGGCACTAACCTACCATATCTAACGGTGGCAACTCATAGGTACTGGACATTCTTTCCATTAGAATATCAATGTCCTTTTGACCATCATCATATATTTGCCTACCATTAAGTTCTATCCCTCCTGGAAGTTTTACTCCTCCAAACTTAAGTAAATTCTGTCCCCATTGTCTCTTCATTAAAGCAGTAGCATACTGTTTCAGGAATAAAGAATTCCAAACTCTACCATAATCAGAAGGATCAAGAAGTCTAAAACAATCTATAATCAACCAATCCCCCTCATTAACACTATCCCAATCTATATCTAAATATAACCTATCTTGTCTTTTATTGAATCTAATTTGCTTTTCTGTAGTTAGAAGAAAATTAATATCTTCCAAATACGTTCTAGTCATTGCATAAGTTAAAAGTTCAGTCGCACCCCAAAAATAAATATCATTCAAAAATAACTGATATTTCACACTAAACATATTATTAGTAATAGTGTTACTTCCATCAAAATGGAATATTTTATAAACACCAATAACTTCAGGAGGTATTTGTAAAAAGTTATTATTTTCTTCGTAAGAAAATGTACTTGTTATACCAACTGTAGATGTTGCCGTAGTAGTTGTTATTCCTACAGGACTAGCAGTACCTGGACCTGCTCCCCTATCAATATCCGCTTGAGTTAATTTATATTTTAAATATGTCTGTGCTGCACCGTCAAATGTTCTTTCCTGAAACATCTGAAGAGCATCATCAATCAAATCCTCACACTGTTCCGATGCAAGGTTGATCTCCAATACAGGAGCACCCAACTGCCTTAAACAATATGTTTTAAAATCTGTTCTACTTGATGGTTGCATTTAGACAATAACCCTTGATATATTTATGGAGATGATGAAATACCTGCTACTACTAAAACAGTTCCCTGTGCCACATCAAATATTGTTGAAGCAGTTCCTGCTCTAGTAAAGGTTACTGCAGTTCCTGGCATTACTTGTGCTGATGCTGTATTGGCAGCTCCAACTTCAACTACATTAGTATTAGTTCTTACTCCAACAACAGGAGCATTTTTTACAGTAGAGAAAGTAACCGAATCACCAACAGCAACATTAGTTTTCGCATTTATAGTAAATGCAGTAGTTCCAATTCCCGCAGTAGATCCTGCAGAAATAGCAGTAGTTAATATAGTTTCAGTTTCCGTATCTCCTGTAAGTAAGAGATTCCAAACATATCTTCCTGCACTTAAATCATTAGTTTGAGTTGCTGCTAAAGAAACATTAAATTTACCACCAGCAGCACTTGTAAATCCGACATTAAAAGTTCTATTTGCACCTAATGTTGCTCCTACAGCAACACTTTTTGCCATTTGAGCAGAACCACTCCAACCGGTAAAATCAAAAGCATCCGAATTAGGACGTGTAATGGTAAAACCATCCTTAAAAGTTGATCCGGTGTTAATCTTTAAATTAACTCCTTGAGCAACTCCAGCATCAGTATCAAATTTAAAAGAATGTTGTGCCATTAGATACTTCTCTGTGCTAGGGCTTTAAGTAAAGATTTAATTTCACCAATTTCAGATTCCAAACTATCAAGTCTTTCTTTTTCACTTTGTTGAAATTGCTTTCTACTAATATAAGAATTATAATCAGAACTATTAGTATTAATAATAGCATTTGATGTAGTATCTCTAAAGAGATAATTTTCACCTTCCACTGGTATTAAATTATCAGTCATATCAAGCAAGAGCGATGGCTCTAATATCCTGAATAACAGGAACAAGGGCTTGATTTGTTGAAGTCATTATTAATTTTATTCTAAAGATCTTAAATGCTGGAAGTTCATCAATTGTCCACTCAATTTCTTTAAATGATCTAGGACCAGGGACATAATCATATAATGAATTCTTCTTCAATTGAACATCAGGTGTTCCATTATTTGCTGAAGGAGAAATTACTCTACCATATGATCTACCACTATCAAGATTAGCGAATCCTGGGAATGGAGTAAAGATCACACTTTCTTCAATATCATTTTGAATAGCATAGAATGCTCTAATGTCATTGGATTGATCCATGGCACCTGTAAGAAGAAGTCTAATAGCTGTGGCAGAATTCTCCAAGGTTACTGCTTTTGAAGCATAATAGAATGCATTTGGATCGGTATCCAAAGTATTTGTTCTCTTATCACCCACATAATCAGTTATTGGTCTATTTACTCTATTAGAAGTAAATATAACATTAGTTTTCGTTAAATCAATACAAGGTGAAAGTCTAGTATCGACACTTAAGAGATTCATATTCATACTAAATGATTTTCTTCCAGGAAGAGTCTGAAGTCTTGCATCTTCATTCACCTTAGATGCAATAACTCTTGGAGAATCAAAGTAATTCGCTGCTCCCAAAGCAACTGGTTTAGATCCTTTATCCACATAAGGATTCTCTGTTCCATTAATACTCTGTCCACTAACCGTTCTCACAGAAGAAGATAGAGTAGTAAATTTAGGAGTAATAGTTAAAATCTGAGGAGTTACTATTTCAAATGGAACATTATAAGTTGCTTTAGCTTCATCTCCACCAATTTTCTTAGTTTCATTGAAGAATAGTTTTTCAAAGGTGGATCCATCTCTAGCAGTTATATCAGTTCCAGAATCCATATCTACCTTGAGGTAATAATGATCCAGACCTATTTGTTCTGTAATATCACCATCACTTATATCATGAGTCTTGTTAATCCTGAGGAGAGATACTCCATTCATTTCATACTTATAAACAAGATCTGAAGTAGAGTGTGGGAATGCCACTGTGCTGTCCTTCGCTCTTGTAATTCCAGTCAAATTGTTACCAGAAAGTCCAGTATACTTAATAATTTCACTTCCAATTTTTGCAAATCCAGGATTAGTAGATGCAACACTAACATTTTCAAATTTAGCAAAGTTAGCAGTGCTTCCTACGGAAATACTTCCTGTAGCAGAGGCAGAATAATCTTCACTTAACGTTGTAGGTGTAACATCTGATTTTGCCTTAGTAATAGTAACTTTATTAACATCAGCGTGCATACCATGATTTCTCTGGTTCACCTTAAAGTGCAATCCATCATACACAGTTTGAACTGCAGATGTGATGGTAACATTACCACCAAAGTTACCGTTCATGGTAGTGGCAACACCAACAGCAGTATTGTAGGTTAATGTATATCCAGCACCAACTGTGAAATCACCCTGAACTTCATCCAGTTTTAATTCATTAACACCCGCAAGTGCTTGAACACTTAATCTTAAATTACTACCAATAGATGATATACCAATTGTGGAAACTGTAACAACATCACCAACAGAATATCCAGTTCCACCGTTAGCAATAGTTGCACCAACTGCAACTCCACCATTAATAGTTACATTCGCGGTTCCACTTCTTCCATCGCCCTTAACATTAGTTAAGGTTAAACCATCAAATGTATATCCACCAGAACTTGGTGTATATCCAATACCTGCATTAAGAATCTGAAGAGCTCCATGAGCAGTTCCAGCACTTCCTACATATTTTCCTGTAGCACCAGATTTTAACTGAACGATTGTATTTCCTTTCGCTAATCCAGTATCACGTAATGTTGTTCCGATTCCAATTCTAATAGTCTTAGAATCAATATCAAATGGATTTTGTCTAAGAAGACCTATATCTGTAGGTAATGTTGGATTGAAGAAGTCAACAGATCCTTCTTTAGTGAAATCTGCTCTATAAAGTATAAATTTAAGATCTTCATACTGACTAGCATCCCAAGTAGAAGCATTCTGTGATTTAAACAGTGATCCAAGAATAGGCTGCGCGGTAACAAGAATTGTTCCTGCTTCCAGAGCAGTAGATGTTACATCTGCTTCTCCGATTCTAGAAATCCATGCAGTATACTCAGTTGAATCTGATAAAAGAACAATAGCATATTCTTTTCCTCCGTTTAGATAAACTGGAGAATCAAATGTAACTGTAGTAGCTACTGATGCATCATTAGATACGTTAACATCAGCAGAAGGTATTTCAATATCCGCAAAAGGAAGTACTTTTAATGTTGGTAATCCAGTTTTAATCTCTCTCAGTTGACAGAAAACAGGTAATGTTGAATCCTTTGTTTTAAAGAATAAATCAATTTTAGTAACAAATATTCCAGTTTCATCATCAACAAAGAATGACTGTGCTAAGGGGTCTCTTCTTGGTGGTGGATCAACGGTTACATTGGTAACATTAGTTACATTAGTAATGTTAGTAATCTGTTGAGCAACAATAGTAGTAGAATCACTATCAGCTCCCGTTGCTGTATCGCTTGCAGTTAGAGATCTAGTAGCTAAAAACTCCTCAGTCTCAACTCTTGCATTTCTAAGAGAAAGTGTCGTTTCTTGAGTATTATCTAAATCACCTTGTGAATAGAAAATCTCTTCAGCAGAAGTTGTTACTACTCCACCAGTTTGATCATTAGTAGAACTATTCGTTAATCTGAAAACTGATCTACCAGTTTCAAACAATGGATTTCCTGGAATATTACCATCAGGAACTTGATAAGAACCAATTAAAGTTCCAACATTATCCGCTATAAGTCTTAAATTTGTAAGAGTTGCAACTGCACCACTAGTTTGACCTCTTAAGATCATCCCAGTTTGAACCCATCCCCAAAAATCTGGTTGTCTTTCATTAGCAAGACTAAATGTATCAATATTTAAAGTTGTACTTGTAGTAGAATATGCAGCAGGAATAGTATTTACTCTATCATATGGATCCTGGACATAAAAATCAGTTGGATTATTATATGGACCATACTTGTGATTTGAATTCGCAACTCTGAATGAAATATATGGAACAGAAGGAGCAAATGCATCTTGCACATTTTCTGACAATGGCATAGTTCCAATTACATTCTCACCTACTTGGAATGTTCCAGAGGTCATAGACATTTCAAGTAGTTTTGGAATACAGAATTCATTAATATCTACTCTATCAAAGAATCCATAAAGTTGAGTATTAGGTTTAAGTCTTGTGGCAGTAAATTGAATATTTCTCTGCCTCATAAATTGAACGATATTTCTACTTACAATTCTATCTCCTAAAGACTCAGTATCAATCTCTTCTCTAACAGTACGTCGAATACCAGTTCTTCTTTGATCAAGAGTAGTGTCAAGACTAGTAGTTCCACTGACAGATGCATCTATTCTATTTCTACCACCACCTTGGTCTGAACTATTAATATCAACATCTAGAGTCATTCCAAGATCTTGGTTAATATTATTAGTTTCCCAAGAATTCCAAATGATTGGACTTACTCCTAAACGTGATCCATCCGCACTATCAGTGACTTCTGCTTGCAGTGCTTCAGATAATCCTTGGAAAGAACCTTCCATTTGGATATCTCTAAGTTCCACCCGATTAACATCAATCCAAACATCAGCAGTTGGTTCTAATGCTATAGATCCTTCATAATTTTTAACTAGATAAGGAGTTACATTCTCAATCCTTGTTGCAAATGGTTGATTAAGCCATTCCACATTATCATAGTCAAGAGTTAAAACTTGCCCAGTTCTCTTAATATTAGTAGCAGTAATATTATCTGGATAATTAAGATCTGCACTTGTATTAGATGTTGTTCCCAATCCAGCAATCGCATCTGAACCTAATTGCAAACTAAGAGAAGTAGTGTAATGAGATGGTCTTAATTGTCCCATCTTAAGGTCTACACTATTCTTAACACCAACAGTAAGATCCTGAACTCCTATTGCAGAGAAATTATCAATTAAGAATCCAGATTTAAATCTATTTTGTCCCTGAGAATCAGAAATAAAGAGATTAGCAGTATTAGTTTCTAAGAGAGAAAGAGTAGTATAATATTCAAGATTTTTAATTCTATTTTCAAGTCTATAGATATCACTCATTTGATATCTCTTATGATCTACATATGTAACTTGTACATTCTTAGTGTCATAGAGATATGGAGGAAGTGCAATATTTGCAACGTTTATTGCATCATTAATTGCTCCAGGAAGTTTTGGATCATCAGAAGATTCACCAACTTTTACTTGGAAAAGTCCATCCTTAGTTAAATAAATTCTATCAAGTCTTGGAAGATAATAATTAAATGATATTGTTTCTGACTCATCAGAAGCAAAGATATATTTGGAACTATGCTTATCACCTGTAAAAGTTCTACCTGCAAATTCAAAAGGAGATCTTGCATCAGCAGCTACTGAATAATCATCAACTCGTGGACGTGCATCAATAATATCAGTATCTCTAATAAGTCCTACAGATTGTATTTCTGTTCCAAAATCAAATCCTTCATATGAATTTGCTGTAGTAATATCTCCAGTATCTGAAGATTCATAATATCCTTTAGCATAAACAACCTTTACACTTCTAGTTGGTGCTGCTACTCCTTGTTTTCTGAAGAGGTAACTATAATCATAATAAGTTAAATTCTGTCCATTATAGAAAGTATAATTATCGGTTATATTAGTACTACCTTGATCTAAAGTTGAAGCAATACCATTTACTCCAGATTCTAAGAAATTAACAAGCTCTCCACTTTGGAAAGTATTTTTATTTAAATAAATGAATGATATTTTACTGCTGTTATCTTGTACAGCATACATTCCTCTTGCACCACTAGTTGCTCCTACAAACTCTTCTCCAATAATTAGATCATCAGTTTTACCAGTAGGACCATCTAAAGATCCAAGAACCAAATTGGGAAGAGTAGCAGCAGACGTATCATTAGATTCAAATATTCCATGTATTTTAACAACATCAGGAACATTGAGAGATATCTTTTCATCTTGAACTCTGGTTCCATATGGATAATTTCCATAAGTTAATCCATCATTCCTAGTCGTGGAAAGAGTACCTGCATTAGTTCCAGATCCTGAATTATTTGACTTATTAACTATTAAAGTGTTAATAATTCCTCTTTTCTTGGATTTTGAAGTTACTTTACTCTTTCTTAAAGTAGCAATTAACCTTGCTTCGCCTCCAGTATCATCATCTCCTAATCCGTTAATTTGGAGACTGGTACTACCATTGGTGAAATCAAACTTATCTGAGGAAAGTTTTTCAGTGCTTCCATCACCTCTTGTTAAAACATATCTTTCTTCATCAAAAGGTAAAAATACTTGATTAGAACCTGCTTCTACACTAAGAGTATTGGAAGAATTATCACTGATAGTAACATCAAATTCTCTTCTAATAATAACAGAAGAACCTTCTAGATCTACTGAAGAAACATTTCTCTTTGGTAAAGGAGCAAAAATTCTTTCATTATTTTCTGTTTTTTCTGTTTCCGTAGTTAAAATTGTAAGATCATTAACTGTTAATGCATTAAGATCTAAACCACCTTCACAAATTCCAGTTACAGTAGTTACTCCACTAAGTATAAGATTATTTGTATTTACTTGATCTACCTTAGCAAAAGCAAGATCAGTTTTACCAGGACGGGTATATTGAACATAATTACCACTCGTTACAATTCCAGGGAAAGTAACATTTGGACTTGTAAAGGTTGCAATTGATCCCGCTGCTGTCGTAGTACCAGTTATACTTCCAACACCAATTTTAATTAATTCTGAAGGAATAACATCAGCAGAAAAAGTAGATCCAGCCCCAGCACTATCATGATTAACTAAAGAATATACAGATCTTATATCTCCCATTCCATAGTTAGTCCATCCAATACTTACTCTTGTTTCTGCACTATTATCAAAGATTAGTTTTTCACCGTTAATAAAGTTTCCAGAAATCTGATAAACAGTAAGAGCAGTTCCAGCAGATACAGCATTTCTTAGGAATGCAGTAGCTCCACTTGAATCTCCTTTAACATGAGTAGGTACAGTAAGAGTAACTGCCTGATTAACCTGTAAGTCACCATAAGTTTGAACATCATATAAAGCAAGATCCCATCTATTTAAATTATAATTACTGGTTTCATAACTTCCCGATTCTAATGCATAATCATAAACCCTACCAATACCTATTTCTTTACCAGAAGGAGTTAATGAACTTATACCAATTCTATCTGCTCTTAAACTAAGAGTTTCAGAAGTACTAAGACCAATCTTAGGTGATCCAGAAGTTCTATTAAGTCTTAATGTAGACCCAAAAGTAAAATTAACTGATTGATTTTCAAGTAAGTTAGTCTTTCTTGGTTTAGGTATATCTAAAAGAGTAGGTGCAATAGTCTCAACTTCAAATCCTCTTACATATGCTTTTCCTGGACCAACTTTATAAACCAACAAATCATCAGATGGTGTTTGTCCAGAATTAGTTAATTGATTCTCTTTATAGATTCCATTATTACCCTTTCCATCATTTAAACTCTCCTTACAGTAAACATCATAAGCTTTGATATAATAATTTCCAGATTCATCAAAAGTTCTTCTTGCCAATTCTTGTGCAAGGATATTATATTGAGTCTTATCGTTTATTGATCTAAGTACACCATCTTTTACGTTAGCTAATTCTACAAAATTTGGAACATCAAAAACATCTAAAGGTTTTTTAGATAATTTTGCAGTAATCTTTAATCTATCAGAACCAGGTGCAGCATAATTATTAAATCCATTTGCATTATCATTCAGATGCGGGTCCATATCCGCATTCACAAGTTCTTCTATAACATCTAATCCTACTCTATAACTGGGATTATTACTATACTGATCCAGAAGTAGAGTTTCACTATCAACAGTAACTAGATATCCCCTTAAAAAATAAACACCTTCTGCAAGAGAAAAAGCAGATCCAATAGAACATGCATCCTTTGCAATTGTTCTAGCAAATCCTTCCCCTACATTAATAAAACTATTTCCAAAAGCAATATCACTTTCAGTAACTAAATTCTCTCCATCATTAAAATCTCTTACTGAATTATTAACACCTGATTCGTAGTAATCAACATAAAGAGTAATATTTCCTCTATCAGATTCTTCTGCTGTTATTACCTTTCTAATAATCGCAACTACACCGGAAGATTCTCCAGTAATTTTTACCCCAACTAGATTATCAAGATATGTCGATACTGGAATTCCAAGAAAATCACTTTCAACTTCTACTGCAAAGAAATTCTTACTATAAGTTAAATTTCCAGGAATTACTTTCGCACCTTCTTTGAAAAAGTGATTACCTAATTGTTCAACCTGATCTTGCAGCATTGACTGCAAAGTTGTAAGCTCTCTTGCTTGAACAGGAAAACCTGGTTTGAATAGGACTTTATAATAATCTTGAGCTTTACCGCCTATTTCCGGTTCATTGAAATCATCAAAATATGGAGCTACGTTTAGATTGGTTTCCTGAGACATAATACCTTAGAATTGCAAAATGACTTTAATGTCTTCTTTTTGGTTGGATGATCTAGTAATTGACGGTCTATTATCAACATAAATGATATTGCCCGAATATTTTTTCACTTCTGGTTGTGACACGCCCTTAATAAAAGATTGCCCTAAGTTATAGGTTCTACTATTTATTACAGTGTTTATACCAGGATTGGCACTACTACCAAAAGTAGTTTGAATTGCTAATGTTGCACTGCCGCCAATAATATTAAAAGATCCACCACTGCCAGTATCGGAAGTAAATCTCTCCATAGTAAATCCATAAGTTGGGGAAGTATTCTTAGTTCCGTCAGTATTAAATCCACAATGGAATTTATCCTGCCAATACTTCAATACTCCTGTATTCTGATCATAAGCAACAACTCTACCAAAAGCAGTTGAACCAACTCCAATAGTTTGAGTAATTTGATCATCAGGAGTATAGACAACAGAACTATATCCTGCTCCAGCAAGTTTTAATGCATATACTGCGCTTGCCTTATCTGATGTTAAATTAGAAGTAGAACCATAAGCCTTAGGACTTTCTACAACTCCAACTCTGGCAATTTGATTTCCAGTGACGAAATCAGGATTGTCAGTATCATTCTCAATTCGAGAATAAAGAAGAACGTTGTAAGCACCTAATTCCCTATAGATATCAGCCCCATGTCCACCCTGAGGAGGTATAATAACATCAAATATAGGAGCAGTAGTTCCAGTAACTCCCTTATCCGAAAGATCTAATGTACCAAAAGTATAACCAGATCCTCCATTAGATATAGTTACACTTTCTACTTTAGCATCATTGTTAACAGTTACTGTTGCTTCTCCCCCAGATCCATCTCCCTTAATAGGAACTTGAGTATAAGTTTTATTAGCAGTTCCTACTCCAGCTCCTCTATTTTTAATAGTTACAATTTTGAGTTGTCCACTACTTGAAGCATTATTTCTAACCGAAGAGTCTGTAGTATTAGTTGCCCAATCTTGGGGAACTGGGAGATAATTTGTAGAATCAAATTTAACAATATCACTAGGACTAATAGTATAAAGGAATTTCCAAATATACCCATCACCACTTGTCCCAGCTTCTCTTGGTTCTAGATCAGTAAAAGTTGGTTCATCAAGAGAGGGTCTGCCTGAAGGATTATCGGGAGATGTACCATTTTGGAGACAAATATAAACCCTATAATCAGAATTTAAAACGTAATAATTTGCAGAATATAAATTTACCGCATCAGATGGTTTGGCAACATCACTTGTACTAATATCACTACGATACATATCATAAGTAATACCAGATGTCCAAGTTGCTTTAGGTACAACTTGTCTTACATCACTTTTACTAATTTTTTTCAATGAGATCATCGTATCCCAATAATTATCTTCCTGATTAAAATTATCTACAGGAGATGGGGGAGATGTTTCCCAATCGGATTCATAATCAGTTGCATTAGGCAATCCAATAAAAGAATAATAAGAGTTGGCTGTTGAAGCAACCCCTGCTACGAAATTCTTAGCATTCAATATACGAAGTTGATCAGTTATAATTGCAGCCATTGGACAATAGTTTTTTTACTTATTTAGCAAAGAATTAACTATAATTTTTCCACTTAAGAGGATAAAGTCTTCTGACAATGCCTCCAGTCGAAATTCCAGTTATTCCATCATTAGTATATGCATTGTATGATTGAGGTTCAGTTCTAGTTCCAAATAGAATTTTACCCCAAGAGAAGTTACCATAGTAGGAACTATATCCAAGACCAGTTAATCCCTCAAGATTTGCTACGCTAACCGTAACATGAGCAACTGCTGTTAAACCAGCACCTGTCTTAGATTCGGCTGCCGTCACTCCAATAGAGACAGCCGCAACTTCGTATACATTATCTATAAAGGTAGATCCTATACCAAGAGTAGTATTATTTTGATATAAAGAAGTTACTCCATTACCAACAGTTGAATTACTGACTGTGAAGTAATATCCAGTAGCAATTCCACTCACAGTAGTGACTCCTACAATATTAGAATCTCTTAGTTCTGAATCAGGTGGAATAAAGAGATCAAATACTATTCCGGTAGATGCAACACCCACAGAAGTAGATTTAATTCCACTAATAATTCCAAAATCACCTTGATATGTTACACTACTTGCTTTTCCTCTACCTGATGCTGGTTCTGCAATAAGAGCCACTGGAGGATTAGTAGAAGTATATCCCGATCCTGGAGTAGAACCTATGGTTATAGCACTAACAGTTCCACTACTCAAAGTTGCCGTTGCATATGCTTGATTATCGCCAGGTGTTGTTCCAATCCCAACAGGAGTACCAACTGTTACTGTAGGCACTGATGTATATCCATATCCTGCATTACTAATGGTAAAGGACGAAACGGTTCCAGCGGTAGAGATGTTAACAGTTGCTGCAGCAGCAGTTTTAGTATCCTGTGATATAATTTCTACTGTATATGTGTTAGTATCAGTATTATCCTCATTAATAGGATCGAAGAATGGTTTTGCATTCTGAACCCATGCACAGGTTGATCCTACACCAACATTTTGAATTAAGTAAGATGTTGGTTGTAAGAGTGGTTCATAATGCTCTCTATCCTTACCAATACGAATTCCATCGACAACTTTATCTTCAGTCTGTCTACACCATTTTACTGGTCGAACTAAAGTATCATCTGTCGTAATTCCAGGTCCTGCATATGGATTAGTTTCAACGGAATCGGTTGTATTAATTCCAGTAACAACTCTTGGATCTTGTAATAAACCAGGTCCTTGATCTAATTTAGACTCATTTCTTAACTCAAGTTTATCACCAACTTTTACAGTTTCAAGGACATCTTTAAAGACCACATCAACAGCACCTGTTCCTTTATAGTAAAGAATCTTTGTGCTATCTCCTTTCTTAGGTGCTTCAGTAAATTTAAAACTACTTCCTCCGTTAAAGATATAAGCTTCACCAGGAACTTGAAGGACATCATTAACAAATACCAAAAGTGTTGATTTAATATCAATATTGGATCCTTTAGCTGCCCTAATTGTTAGATATTGATCATTATACTTGATGGGGAATGTTCTATTAGATCCATCACATAGAGAATCAAAATTGTCAAGAACTTGAAGATCACCAATACTCCATCCAGCAAATGCATCACTATAGATATCCTCAATTGTAATCTGGAATTCTTTATATGTTAATGAAGTGTCTGTAGGTATACCTGCAGATCCTCCAACATTAACTGTTAATATTTCTCCCTGACCAAATCCATAACCAGTATTTGAGACTGTAAAGTCAATTACACTAGATCCTTGTCCCACTACAACATCAATTTTTGCATGAGTTCCAATTCCACCTTGTGAGTCAGAACTATAAATGAGAGGAATATTAGAATATGAAAGTGGATCATCAAATTTAACAATTAAGTTCTTCTCAACCTTTCCACCTCTTGCATAGAAATGAGTTCTGGTTGATACTCCAGTATTAACCATAAAGGTATTAGTAGTAACACCAGGTAAAATAGGTGTTGGGAAAGATGCTGGATCTTCTTTACTTGATGAATTATTAATCGATCTAGGTGCAATAATAGCAGCCTGAACTACACCTCCACCTTGATAGAAGGTAGGAACAGTAGATGTGCCAACATTAACAACAAAAGTAGTTGTAGTTCCAACACTTTGAATAGGAACTCCTGCATATGTTGGATCAGGTTTTCTTGGATACTTATGCTCTGTAGAATTATTATCTCTTGCACATGTGAATGTTAAAGATTCAGTTGAAATAGCAACACTTACTCCCTTGCTTATACTATGTCCTGCACCAACAGTAAGAACTAAATCACCAGTTGCTGGATCATAAGTAGCAGCAGAAACATCATCATATTTCAAACTAGATATTCCAACATTTAATGAAATAGTATTAGCCGCTGTTGCTGCAATAGAAATTGCAGTATCGTAATAAGTATCTGTTGATCTAGGATAAGTATGAATGCTCTTATAATCATCCATGGCACATCTGAATGATAAACCATTATTCATCAATCTAATGCTAGTGCCAGTAGTTAAACCATGACTTCCAATATTAAGAGTCATAATACCGGTTGAACCAGTATACTGAGCGTCGTAAACGTCGAAGAAGACGCTCTTAGAGGTGCCTACGTTAACAGTGATAGTAGAATCGGTTATGGCAGTAATAGCGGTGTTCACGCCGATTACAGGGTCTGTTGCGCGAGGGTATGAATGTTCAGTGCCATCATCATCTAAAGCACATGTGAATACTAATGCACTTGTTCCAATACCAACAGTATCATCGGTAGTATAAGTATGTCCTGATCCTACTGTTAATACTAAATTACCAGTTAAAGGATTATAGGTAGCATTGGTTGGAGTAATAGATCCAATTCCAGTTACCGTAATACTTGTAACACCTACACTATCAAATGTATGAAGATAATTACCACCACTAATAACACAACTGGTTACACCACTAACAAAGTTATGTAAGTAATCACCACCAGAAACTATAGCGTTTGTAGCAGCACGTTTAAAGGTATGAGCATATTGATCTCCAGGACCTGCAACACCCACATTAACTGTAATTTGTGTTGTTGATGTAGAAGCAACAGATACTGCACTATTATATGCTGGATCCTTACCTCTAGGATAATAATGAGTTGTTACACCAGAATCAATAGCACATGTCATTCCTAGTCCAGTGAAGATAACAACACTAGATTTACCTGTAGCATTGAATCCATGAGCACTAGATGTAGTGACTGTCATAATACCACTAGAACTAGTATATGCTGCAGTAGATATAGAAATAGGAGCAGCATAATCACAAGTAAATGCAATACCGGATAGTTTAACTGCTTCTCCTACTTGCAACCCATGTGCTTGATGGGTAGTAACTGTCGCAACACCAGATACTGAACTATATCCAACATTTGAGACATCTACAGGTGCATAGAAGACATGTGGATTTGTAATTGCAATTCCTGTAATACCACCATTAACAATTTGTGCTGTACCAATTGCAACGTAATTTGCTGAATACAAACTAGATGTCTGAATAGCAACATTAACTGTAGTCTGAATACCAAGTCTATAACCAGAACCACTCGTTCCCATTCCAACAGACTGAATAGTTCCCGCAGCAGATACAACTGCTGTTCCTCCAGCAGCAACTAATGGTTGGAAACCAAATCCTTCAGTAGATCCAACGGAAACAATAACTCCACCTGTAGGAATATTTGCATTATTAACATCGTAAGTAACAGAACTAGCAGTTCCAGTAAAGAAGATACTAGAGATACCAGCACTTTCCTTCATTTCATAATCTTCTTCGTCCGATTGAATTCCTTCAGGACCTTGGAAAATACTATTAATTAGAATTATACCATTACTTGTAGAGAATCCAGTAGCATTTGTTCCTCCATCCTTAGTTAAAGTAAAGGTTTTTGCAATTCCAGTAAATTCATTGGAAATATCATCAAAAACGATGTTATTAGCATAAGTCTCAGCAGCAGTATTTGTTTTTCCACTTCTCATAAAGGTTCTACCTTGGAAAGTAGAATGAGTTGAGATACCTGTCCAATCTCTATCATCAGGTGCATTAGTAGTTGAACTTATAGGCTCAGATCCATAAGGTGCTGAAACAAAGTGAATTTTATTTTCACGAATATTATAATTACCTTCAATAATTTCAATCAGAGTTCCAGCAGTATGAGTATCTCGACCTGTTCCCATCCATTCTCTATCAACAAGCATTATATTCGTACTTCCTAGACCAACAGTATTGATCTTCATAATCTCAGTATTAATCTGCACCAAATCCCCACTAAAGAATGATGTTATTCCACTAAAGGTAATTTTCTCATCTAATAGTGCAACATTCTTAGCAAGAGTAGTTGTAACCGCTCCACCTACAATAGGAGACTGAATAACATTATCAATTGCAATAATAGCCTTTGCATTTTGATTATGTGATGTAAAGGAGTGAGAAGTTCCTACACCAACAGCATTAATATCTAAAACTTCTGGAGTTGTAAGTAATGCATTAGTAGCACTAGCAGCAAGTCTAATCTTATTCTCATCTACTTTAACAGCATACACTGTAGCTGGTAATTTAGTAGTGCTTCCATATCCAGTTATAGTTGAGGTGCCAATTCCAATTGCTTGAGTTGTACCAGATCCAGCATAAGAGTAGGTAAGTTTTTCTCCACTTACAAAATAATGATCTGGAATAGTAATAGTATCTGCAGAAAGATTAATTACTGTTGTATCACTTCCATTAACAAATCTCTGGAATATTGGTTCTTCATTATGAAGCAATCCAAAGGTTCTCTTAATATCAGAATGAGTTCCTCTATATGAACCATAAGCTGAATTTATAGATCCAGTTTGAAGATCAATAGTAGTATTATCAACATCATCCTTAACTAGACTTAAAACATTCTGGAAGACTCTTACCTGAACCTTGATGTTATGATTAGGAATAAAGGTTAAATGCTTTCTACTAGAACCATCAATATTTGCACCAATAGTTCCTAAACCAGTAGTATGTAATTGAACATTACCATATTCAGTTAAAGCATTATAATCACCATCATCACAAGCAATAACTTCACACATCTCATATCTCTTATTAGTTGTGTCCTCTAATTGAACGACATAATAAGCACCATGAGAATCTGCATGATACTCTGCAATTGTGTTTATACCAGGTGTTCCTGAAGCAGCAATAGATGTATACCAAGAATCTAAAAGTCCAGTGCTTAATTCCGTAGCAGTTCCTACCCCAGTAGCAGTTGAAGTGCTACTAGCAATAGAAACACTAAGAGCACTTACACTATGTGCTACACCAACAGCAGAATCAGGAGTAAAGTCAATTTTTATTCTAGATCCATCAATGTAAGAATAATAAGTTCCTAATCCACCTACACTATAAGGACTTAAATTATTATCAGATAATTGACCATATTCAACCATATCAACAGTTGATCCATCATGAATAAGGTTGAGTTCATCAAATTCATAATAAGAACCATCATCTGCTCCAATCTCAACAATAACCTTAGAAGAACGATAAGTAGATGCAATTCCAACAATAGTAGTTGCACTACTACTTCCATTAGAGATTGCAGTATGATGAGAGTTAATATGGACTATACTTCCAAGCGCAGTGCTGCCTATACCCGTCGTGAAGGGGTTTAAATCGTGTGCAACATAAGTAACATCATAATTATTATATTTGGACTTAATAGGGTAGAATAGGAGTCTTCCTTCAGTTCCACTTACATTCCAATCAAAGGAACCTAAGTCTGGATGTGTCTCAACCCTACCATACTGGTTAAGGAATCCATTAACTCCGTCATGTAATAAAGCCACTACAAGGACTTGTCTTTCCTGCGTATATCTACTATCTCTTACATACGTAAAGAACTTTCTTGCTCTTGTTACAGCTAATCTATCTTCACTAATAACAGAAAATGGTGTTGATCTAGGTTTATGATTAAATGAATCACTAAAGTCATCAATTAAAAGAACCCTATTTCCAACAGATTCATAATAATCACTTAATACTCTATTCTGGAAAACAATCTCATTAGAAACTAATGCAGTTCCTAATACAGAAGTTTCTTCAGATGCTAAATCAAATGTATAAACACAGTTAATATCTCCCTCACCTTCCAGATCAGCAGTAATATCAATATTAGTGGATGTAGTTGCAATACCAACACTACCAACTGCCTCTGATTCGATAATAAGATCAGAGAATTTTAAGAATCCTGAAGCATGGTTTAATGAATTAACTGGCTCATCCCAAGTCTCATAAGGAATTTTAGATTTTAAAGAATAAGAGAAATATTGGTAATAATTATTATCAGGTAATCTTTGAACATTATTATTCAAAATACCGGTATCATATATCCATCCCTTATTAACATTTGAAGTAGACCCTAATTTTATATAAGAATCAAAATCAATTTTTTTCTTAACAACTCCCTTAGTGCGTGAAGTTTCACCAGTTACAATATCTCCAACTTTGAAATCACTACTTGATCTAACTTTAAGATTTTCAACTTTATTATTCCAAGTCTCAACAATTCCTTCACCAGAAGGAGAAGCAACTTTTTCTCCTATAAAGTAATCATTTGACTGAAGTTGAATATCAAAAATTGGGAAATCTTTTTGAGGGATTATCCTACCAAAAGAAGAAGGATTATATATTCCAGGATATTCGTTTGTATCCAATACAGGAGACATATCATAAGTTACTGATCCCTTAGATCCACCTAGATTTTCATCAACAGCAGTAACAGAGAATAACTTGTAATTATATGCATCTGAGTTATATCCTTTACTAGTTGATCCAACCCCTACACTTGTATTTTCAATGAATACTTTATCACCTACTGCAATTGGGAAAATATCACTAAATCCAGTATTAATCCCCGCAGTTACAATACCAGGAGAACTAGTACTATAAGTTATTGTATTAATGCCAATTCCATTTGAATTCTTAGTTGGAATAATAGTTGGAAGAACATTATGCATTCCATAAGTATTCTGAAGTATCTTAACTTGAGTTGATCCAACTTTGTAGTCAAGAATTACATCATCAACCACTTTTCCAGTATATCCATCTAAGACCACCAAATCAGGATCAGTTAGATAATTTTTACCTCCAGATGTAATACCAATACGATTAAACGATGTCAGAGGTTCCATTGTAAGAATCTCTGGAAGATTAAGAGAAGGACTTAATGTATAATCTGTAGGATAATCAAATCCAATATCTTCAATAGTAGTTTTTTCAATTTGTCCAATTGAAAGACTATCAATCTCTAATATAGCATCCTTTCCATATGCCGAAGATATGGTACTAACTCCAGGAGTATATTCATATCCTTTTCCAGAATTAAGAACTTCAACCGAATTAATTGCACCATAAGCAGTTGAAGATTTGGTAGTATAATAAAGATTGGCTGTAGATGAACTATAAGAACTTGCTTCTGGATAATTTGGTATATTAAACTTAAAGGTAGTTGTACCAAGTCCTATAACTCTATGAGATCCTGTATACTTACTATCAACTAAATTAATTTGATTGTAATTAAATACATCAGTATCAATTATTATTTCCTTCTTAACATCTGCAATTAGATCTTCATTTACAAGATCTAATTTATAATAAAGATTCTCAGGAACATTATCATTTAAGAATATTGAAACAGCAGCATCCCCTGAAAGTCCTACTGTACCAGCTTTAACAACTTCAAAATCACTGGAAGTTCCGGTTGATTCAAATTCAAATTCAAAATTAGGATCCGTATAGAAATTAAGAGCAAATGCTGAATATGTAGTAAGTCCTATCTTAGATGCTAATGAAGAATCACTTAAATTAAACTTAACAACTTTATTTTTATAGATATCAAGTTGTGGGTTGATTAATGATATAGTTCCTGCCTTAGCACTAGTAATATTAATATAATTTGGAATATTTAAATTTAAATCATACCTAGTTGCACAAAGTCTAATCTTACTTGATGTATAAGGGAGCACATAATAAATGCCTTCATTTAATAAACCACCAGAAGGTGTTGAAGACGTATAAACAACTTTATCCCCTTTACTTAAACCATGATTAGAAATAGTAATTGTATCCTTTGAAGTATCAACACTACCAGCAACCCAAGTTTGTGGTTTAAATACTGCTCTTCTATTAGAATCATTATACTTAACAGTTATAGTTTCGGTATCTTTAGGAAGTGCAGTAAATTGAACATTATCTCCTAAACTCAAACCATGAGTAGAAGCAGTAGAAACAGTAACAATATTTTGTCCGATTTCACCACTTATAACAAGATCTTTCTTAGTAGTGAAACTATGATAATCACCTATACCAAAGTTTTTAAAATATGGTAAACGTTGTGTAGTTGTTGATCCAACTCCCACAAATACTCCAGTAGTTCCCAATCCAACTTTAACAGTTGAAATTCCAATATAATCTCTTGCAAAATTAGCAATATATAAATCTTGCCCTTCTGGTAATGCAAAAGTAGTCCCTGAGGTAATTCCAGTAATTGGATGCCAACATCCTATTCCAGTTCCACCGTGAGTTGAATATCTAACCTTATCTCCCGTTTTCAATCCATGGTTAGGAACGTAAATTTGACTATATGGAACAAAGAGTTGAGTTGCTCCAATACCTGGCATTGAGAATATTGCAGTTGATCCAATTCCAGCAATTGCCGATGTTCCAATACCAACAGATTCATTAGGATCAAAATAAATTTCTCTATTCGCAGAATAACTATAATCTGTCTTTAATCCAGTATTAACAGTGAACTTTCTTGGATTTTCTTTAAGAAGAGTAGATGCACTATATGCAAAACCTACAGTTCCATCAACAGCTCTTCTAACTCTAATCCTTTTTCCAATTTTATCAATATTAAGAACTTTAACTTTCTCAGTATTACCTATTCCTAAGATATCATTCTCTCTAATATAAGGGAAATCTAAGAATCCAGTAGTATAGAAATAAGTAGTTAATCCAGTTGTATTAGTGCTTCCAATTCCTAATGTAGTTACAAAATTATCAGTCCTTATTCCCAAATAATATGAGTCCTTTGTATCAAGGTGAGCAAAGGCAGAACTCAGCCCAGAAATACTCATTAATTCTCCATTTTTTAATCCGTGAGGAGAAGTTGTAAATCCAACGATATTTCCAATCCCATCAAGAGTCGCAAATTCTACAGAAGAGAATGAAGTTGTAGCAACACTTAGAGCAGTAAGATTCTTACCAAATAACCTATCAACTTTAGCCGATGCATTAACACCACCAGTTAGAGAATTATTAAATAAAACCCTATCACCAATATTATAATTTTTACCACCTGTTATAATACCAACAGTTTGAACACCACCGTCCGAAGTATAATCAATATTTACTGTTTGGTTCCTAATTCTATCAGGATCCTTAACAAAATCATAAGAACTATTGGATAGTTTAAACTTATAATTTAAACTATTTCTAAACCAGTCATGAGTATTTAAATCGTAATCTTGTTGATTTGCTGAATCACTAGAATTGAATGGGATTGGTTCAGAATAGAAACAGGTTCCAATAACATATGGAAACTCTGGTTGGAAATAATTTTTAAATGAACCATCAGTATCAGTATTTCCCCTATTAATAGTTGTGTAATATGCATAAACACCATTAGGAAATTCAGGTGTTATAGCAAATCTTCCATTATGTTCATCAAGATCTCCTGAATTTTTAAAAGCAAAATCTTCATTAAAGAATCCTTGAGGGAAATTTGAAAGGGGAGGACGATTCGCTTTAGCAACGGCTTCATATCCAGATTCCATCGCTCTCGCAATTCCACCCTCAGGAGTATTATATCCATAAGGTCCATATATTGGATTGCCATCATATGCATATCCAATAATAGGAGAGTGGAATTTAGATGATTGTTCTTGATTATTTAAAGTTATAAGATCAGGAACACCATACTGAATATCACCTTCGGCATCCCTTACATATACAGACTCTCTAAGCCTTCTAGGTGCATATAAGTGACAATATTCTAATCCATAATTATTCCTATCTGATAATGCAATAACTCCATCATCAGGAGTAAATGTCTTAAGATATTTTTGGAAAAGGTTTACTGTCCATCTTTGAATATTTGCTCTTAACTTACAATCCTTTCCGGCTGCTTCTATATCTAAAGTTGTACTATTATCGTATCCACTTCCACCATATATTACATTTACTTTTTTAAGTACACCACTCTCAACTACTGGAGTAAGTTTAGCATAATTTCCATTTCCTTTTAAAGTGAGAGTTGGAGGAGTATTATATCCAGATCCTCCCTTATTAACTAAAACTTCTTGTATTTGTCCATTACTAGCAATAACCGTTGTTTCAGCATTTTTACCACTTCTTAAAGTAAAAACAGGTTGTCTATTATAATTGATAATACTATCAGATCCATATTTACTTCCCTTGTCAGTTAAATGAACCGATTCAATACTACCTCTAAAAATTGGTTGTAATTGAGCATGGAAATTTTGATTAGCTAAAGTAGAAACCCCAATACTTCCAGTAACAGTAACTGAGATAGTTGGATAATTAAAGGAATGTACTCCACTTCCTATAGATTTCAAATCAATATATTGTTCGCTATCAAGATATTCAGTTTTTGATGTAGTACCTAATCCAACAGGAGCAAGTTTAAATGAATCTGCATTTACTCTTTTAACCAAATATTCTAGGGATGTATTAAGACCCTCAATTGCATTGCCAGTTGTTGCATAAGTAAGAGTTTCTCCAGTTTGATAACCATGAGAATTTATATTGATTCTATCAAGTGCTGTGCTAATTCCAGTAGTTTTAGCAGTTCTCTTTTTATTTTCATAACCTTCTCCACCATCTACAAGAGTAATATCTGAAATTATATTTTTCTTTATGGATGATTTAATTTGTTGAGTCCCCACCCCATAATCACTAATGTAAACTGTATTAATTCCTGATATTGCATCTTGTTCTCTTTTATGAAGTCGAATAGTCGAAGCATTAACAACAGATACGTGATAAGATGCATCGGTGGTAAGTCCACTTAAAGCAGTTTGCTTATTGGTTTTATATACAACTTTTTCATAATCTCTAAACTTATGATAAGTAGAGAATCCGATTAAGCTTGTAGTAGCACTACCAGCCTGAATAAACACATCTCCACTGCTTCCTTGATTGGTAGTGTCAAATGTAACACTATGCTCAATAGATCTTAAATTAACATCAGCAGCACCACCCTTACCATTTCCACCACTAATAGTAATAAAAGGACTATCTACATAATCAAATCCACCATTAATAACTTCTATTCTATCAAGAGTTCCCTTTACTGCACAAATACCAGTTGCAGCAATTCCCGTAGAATCAGTAATATCCAAACTGGGTGGATTTATAATATCATAGTCTGTTCCCGGTGCATCAACTTCAATATCTTCAATAATTCCATAATATAAAGTATCTGCGGATTTATAATTTAAAATTTCAACACCATTAACCATCACACCAGTCTTTCCTGGTTCTGTTGGATAATTTTTACTCCTATTAACAGGAGTTTTTATTTCTTTTAAAATATTCTGTGCTTCTATTTCCTTATTAGCAAAACTATAGTCTATAAGAGAATTAGAAGTTACAATTCCAGATACTGAAATATAATCACCACTAGCAAGATTTGAAGGACTTTTTGCTAAATTTAATGATGAAGAATTTACTCTGTTAACAAAATAAAGACCTTCATCTAATTCTGGGAATTTACTAGTAGAGGTATCTGTTCGGGTAAATCCATCATTATCCACATATGACGATTCAACCACATATGGTTTATAATAAATTCTATCTCCAGTATAGAAACCATGATCTTCTGGTGCATCAGGATCATTGGCAAGTACATTTATCAGTGTTCCACTATAAGAACCACTAAGTGTAAGTCTTCTACTATAAGGATCAATATATTGATCATTATAAAATGGAAGAGATGGTGAAGCAACTAAAAGTTCATTAGAATAATTGGTATATGTATTTTGAATATTAGCATTATACTTATTCAGATAAGGATATACTGTTGATTCTACTTTTAAAAGTTTTCTTTGAATAGTATAGGTAGAACCAGAGAATAATTGTCCCTGTCCTTTAATAGAAAATATATAATCCGAAGCAACATTAGTAATTTCACAATCTTTTTTTACAACATCATTCTCTGTTACTTGACCACTATCACCAATTCTAAAGTTATGCTTATCATAAGTGGTTATTTCATAAGTATAATCGGAAACATCTATTAATTTAAATGAATCAACATCAAAAGTATTAGCAATATTACCAATCCAATTATCTCTTCTAACTGTATGAGAAGAAATTCCTAAAGTTTTAATTTTTGCAGTATCACCCTTGGAGAAGAAATATGTTTTTTCTGGAATTACAACTTCATCAAGAACTGCTCCTATTCTAACTTTAACTGGATTAGTTACACCTATGCCACCATAACCATAAGCTTCTGCATTTACTCTAACCGGTGATGCTGTACCAATAGCCACTGCTACTGCTGTTCCTGCAATTCCAAAGAATTGAGTTATTGATTTTGAACTATAAGATACTATTCCAGTAGTTCCACCATCATAATTTACAATTAATTCCCCCGAATGTGCAAATCCAACTGTTGAATCTACATCAATTACAGAAGATCCAATAGAAACTGGTGTTATTACTAAAGTTTTTGCATGATTTGTGAAAGATCCATAAACACCACCCTGAAGAACTGAATCTTTACTGAAATCTGAATCAAAACTTAACTTATAATATTCAGTATTTCCAATAGATACTTTTTCTACGTCAGTAACAGATCCATAAGCCTCTGTAATACCATATTTTTCATCGGCATCTTGATATAAAGTATTATTTAAAAGATGAAGAGGATCTCCAGAGACCTTCTCAACAACTACATCCTTAGTCCTTCTCCAACCTGCATCAGAAGGTCTAAACAAATAATCACGAGGTTTAATAACTTCTACCTTTTCTCCATATAATGCACCAAAAAGAATTACAAAAGATCTATCAGTTCCCTTTGATGAATAAAAATCCTTTGATTGTTTAATAAAAAGATTTTCATTTAAATCAGAATCTAGTGTTCTTTCTGCAAATCCTGGAAGAAATTGGTGTTTTAGTTTATTTAAAAATTGATTTAAAAATAATATACTTAAATTATAAACAATCGGTCCTGTAGGTGCTCCTTTAAAAGTCTCTAAAGTATGTTTTGCAATATTAGAATTAGAAAAAACAAGTTCTTCAGGATTATTTGGCTTAGTATATGAAGTTACACCACTAAATCCTCTTACACATCCTTCAAAAGTGTTATCAGTTTTATGTGTATATGTAATTATTTCATCATCAATCTTAATTAGTCCATATCTATCAGGAAATCCCTTTGTTCCTAGTAAAATATTACCTTCTTTATCAGTAGAAGTACTTACTCTAATAGTCTTATCACCATAATCAACATCTTCAGCTAATAAACATGAATTAACTGAATTAAAAATCTCATCTAATTTAATATTCTTATCAATATTTTGTATAAGATCAGATGCAGCACCAGGATATTCTTGAGAGATATAATATTGCTTTAAAAAATCGACCAGAAGAGGATTTTCTTCCGCAAGAAAATTTGGGAGTTGATTCTCAACAATAGACTGGATTTTAACTCTAGTTTCTGACATATCTTATCTTACAAAGACTCCGTTTGAATAGCTTGATGATACTTTGTGATTAGTTCCAGATATCTCTGCACCAGATGAAATTTGATCTGGCCACATATAAATCTTGGTGTTATTAGTATCTAGTTGTAAATAAAGATCCTGTAATCCAATAACATCATTAGAATAGGGAACTGCTTCTATTTCAATCAATGGAGTTCCTTTGTCAATCACAGTAGATATTATATTAATAGGATGTAAGATAATTTCACCCTTAACATAATCAATAGTGCCAATATTCCTCCTCACAATTTGTGGTTGAGTTGGAGAATCTAGTTTAAAGAGATTGACAATACCAGTTTGACCATCAGAATTTGGAATATCACCCAAATAAACAGTACCACTAACTCCACTAACTGTAAATCCTGATGATTTAATATTATATCCCCTCATATCTGCAATATGGAATCTATTGCCATAACATATTTCATAATCTGCAAAAGTATTTAAGACTGCTCTTAAATCTCTCCTCATAATAACAGTTGTAATATTAGAAGTGACCGATTGGTGACTTTGATCAATTATATTCAAATATTGACTATATTTAAATCTTGCACCAAATTTATTTAATTCGGTTGAATTTGCATATGCATCAATATTTGTAGAAATTAAAGTTTTTACTGATTCTGCAGAAGGAGCTGCATTTGGATTATAATAAACATTTGAGTTAGTTTCTATATAAAGATATTTTAAATCAATAATCTGCGGGACAATACCAGCAACACTATAATTTTGAAGATCTCTTCTAATGTTATCTTTAATTAAATTTGAAAGATATCGGTCATTAGTTGGTTTAATACTGACAAAAACCTTTCCAAATTGTGGTGGATTTAATGTTTCACCACCATAAGCAGAAACCGATTCCGTTTCGGGATAAATTATAGGAATTAATGCTTCATAGTCTCCTGCAGTTACTGCTCTATTTCTAGATGCATAGATTCTAGTGCCATATTTTTTGATTGATTCTACACTTTCAATAGCAGCACCAGAATGTGAAGAAGTATTTACTGTAACTAAGGAAATCCCTTCAGTAACTGCTCTTGAAGAATCGTCTATTATTGATCCACTAAAAACAAAAGAACCGACATTATTAGCATCTGCACCATTTGAAACGGTATAAGTTGCTGTAATATAATTTGGTTCTTCAAGTTTTTTGCCAAAAATACCATCACCAAAGATCAATTCATACCTTTCATCATCTACTTCTTGAATAAAGAAGACTTTTGAGGTAGAATCTAGATCAAATAAGCTATCAGCAAGGTAATAACTGTCAGAACTAGTAGAATTAATGTTTGATTTTACTGCTACTTTCAATAAAGAGGTGTCAATTCCGGCATTATCAAGTAAAAATCGCTGATTGGGAGTATATGCATCAACTGTAAAATTTTGAGTAACACGAGTTCCTTCATAAACTACGACATTATCGAACTGTGCAACGTTATTAGTAACAGGAACTGTAATATCAGAAGGAACTGCAAATACAAAACTTTCACCTCCAAATAAAGTAGTGGTAGTAACTGTACCTGCTTGTAATGTTAAAGAAGAAGGTGCATTAGTAAAACCACTAGTATCAACGAAAAAGGAAATTGTAGCTCTTGCTGCTTTTCTTGAAGTAGGAACATAACCAACATTTCGTGCAAGAGAAACAACATTTTCCCTTAAAGTGGCACTATCAATGAATACCTCATTCGTTACCATGTTGGCATTGTATGAAGTGATGTAGGTATTATACGCAAGAACATCTATTATGTTTGAAAGATTGGATCCTTCAAAATCATAGTCAGTAAAATTGGAATTTGCCCTAAGATAGTCCTGAATAGAACCTTTTATTTGGGTAAAATCTAGATCTGCGAAATTTACTAATGCCATTATCGTGTTGGTTGCAGTGCTAATGATAATTCTTGAGGTAATACATCAATTCCTACTATGTCATAACGGATAGTTACGTCGAATTCTCCGTTTTCATAGTTTGGAACTACCTCAACCGCTGTTAAATCTACTCTTGGTTCGAAATTTTCAATAGTTGTTCTAATTTCATCCTCAACTGTAGTTGCTGTGAGCTCATTAATGTTTTCAAAAAGTAGTCTACCCACCTGAGAACCTAAAATAGGGTTAAAAAAACGCTCTCCAGTATAAGTAAGGATCAAATTACGCATAGATCGAGCAATTGCAGTCTCATTCTTAATTGCAATAAGATCTTCATTCAAGGGATTAACTTGAAATGATGAACTAATGTCCTTAAAACCTTTACTTACCCTCTCTACAGGCATGGAAATATAAAAATGCTATAATTATAAGTTATTTATTAAGGATTTTTACGTAAAACTTTCAGATTGGTCGTCATAATCCAGTCCCTCATAGAAATCGTCGTCATCCATCTTCTCATAGAGGTCATTTTGGACTAAAGAGTCCCGTTTTTTAGGTGTTATGTTGTCATTTGTGATTTCACGAAGCATTTTCTGGTTTAATTTTTCCATTTTAACTAAAAAATCGGTTATTATCTATTTACACATTAAAAAAAGACCCCCGAAGGAGTCCCTTTGTTTATCTTCCCTGACCTCTATACATTTTTTTGGGTTTATTGCGAGAGGTTGCGGTATATTTGGTGTGTTTACCCCTTCCTTGACGAGTTTTCTTCGGGGGTGAGTCTATAAAACTAGAACTTGCATAAATTCCTGATGCTGTTTTAGCCATTTTCGTTAATTTCCTCCATTTCTAAGAAACTAGGGTTAAATTCTTCATCTTTTTTCGAGAAAAAGCGATCTGCATAGTCTTGTAACTTATCTGCACACTCTTCCATAGTAAGACTTGTATGTAATACTTCGGATTTATACTTAATATTGTAGAGTTTAGTCATGTGTGAGGATTATACCTATACATTAAATATACAACAGTAATAAAAACAATAAGACATAGTGCGCCAAGAGAATACATCATAATAAATTTAAGGATTTAAGTTTTTCTTTAACGGATTCAGGTGTTGCCCGAACCCGATATTTAACTTTTTCTCTACGAGAAAGTTCATCAAGATTCTCTGATATTTCGTACCAAAGTTGTTCGTCCGTTTTCATGCTAAACACAGGTTTACTTCCGAAAACTCCCATTTTAAATTATGCGAGTTTTTTCGTGGCCTACTCTTATCCGAGGATCGCACCAGATTTCAAACCCTTCTTCCTTTGCATCAAGACAGAACGAGACATCCTCGCCACACATATCCTGAACAGCACCTGACTCAAAGACTTGCATCTTAGGAGCAAACCAAGGATACTCAAGACTCTCAAATACGCCTTTCTTAATCATAACCCAACCGAAACCAGTATAGTCTACTGTGAAAGGCTTGTTACGCTTACCCATTGAATCAACGGTCTCATGATTCATAACTCCACCGTTCTTGCGGAAGTCATCTTCTTCTAACCAGTGTGCGACAGATGTAGTTTGCCCATCTTCAGTGGCATACCATCCACCAGTGATTCCACGAGAATGTAATAGATCCTCATCAATACTTCCATCCTCTTTAACAGATTCTGCAGGAACTGAAAGATCACATAACTGCCAGAACTTGTTAGTGTCAAAGACAATATCGCTATCAATCCAAAGTTGATAATCGTATTCTAGTTTACCATCCCATGGAACTTGCTTTGGTCCTCTGAGCACATTAGCACCTAAACACTTACAACGTGCAAAGTTAACCATGGAAGAATAGTCCTGACTAATTTGGATAGACATTCCATTCTGAACCATGTCAAAGCATAGTTGCACAAAGTTTTTCAGAAAGATGAAAGAACAACCACGTCCTGGAAGACAGAATACAATTGTCTTCCCTTTCATTCTTGCTTTAATAGCATCAATATCCCAATCTGGTTTTTTCTTCTTAGGAGTATTAGCTTTAACTGTAAATCCTTTTGCCATAGTTTCTTAATACCTTCAATTCAATTATACTTGATATTTATGTATATGTCAACGAAATTTATCAAGGAGTGTTGATAACCGTTCCCGAAATTTTCCTTTATCCATACCACCTCTAATATCACCTAATATAGAAAACTCTCCATCTGGATCACTTACTAAAAGATAAGTAGGAAATCCTCTTGTTTCTTGTGGAGTAGTATTGTATATTCTCCAATACTTATTCCATGTAGGAGGATTATCATTACTTACTAAAATAAACTTGCATCCTAATTCTTCAACTACATGAGAATCATATGCACTCATTCTATGACAAGTTCCACAATCACGTCCACTAAACTTTAGAATGTTTAAATCTAAAACTCTCATAGTTAATAAGAATCATCATCAGTAGGTAATGTCCAAAGAACTTTTCCAGGTCCTCCATAACCTACCTTGGGCGCGAGCTTAATAAATGATAAGTCTTTCTCAGTATAATCAGTCTTTAATAATCCAACCATTACATTTAACATCTCCCACTTCTCTTCAAAATCTTCTTCGTTTAAATTATGATATAAAACCTTATCCTTTGCATATATGTGATAGGTAGTATCGTTCATTTGTATAGGCGATTTTTTTTATTTAGAAAAAGGTATAAAAGGGGGTTTTGAGTCTGGGAAATTTTTTGCGATTTTTATATATACATCTCGATTTGTCACCTCTGTAGGTTAGGGTCTCTACCTTTTTTATATACGGCAACGCGGCGCGGACGCTAACACACAACGCCGAAAACACTGCCGAATTCGTAACACTAATAGACTGCTAATTACGCATATCAAACTAACACAAATACATCATAACATAAAAAAGGCAAAGTGTCAATAACTCTGCCCTTATTATGTTCACTAATTGTTACTTAAAGGACTGTATCTTTAACCTCCGCGATGTCATCGAGGACTGCTAAGATTTCAGTGCCATTGTTTGCATTTTCCAGCAAAAAGATTGCAAAGGTTTTAGACATTTAACGAAAAAACAGTTAGGTTTACTTAAGAGCATAACTTGTTGAGTCATGCTTATACTATAGGGTCACTTTATACGTCCCCCTATACTATTAACGAACTAACCACACAAAACACTGACAAACTAACACAAACTACGTGCTAATCCGTCCGTGTATTGTTGTTACCATGCATAAGGAATATCTAGCTCTTCGATGTAACTTTCTACCGACTCATTACCACTTAAATCGAATACTCTATCCCAGTTAATATCCCTGGGGTTAAAGTCACTTTCTACATCTAATTCTAGTGTTATTCTATACTTACTCTGTGTACGGTTGTAGATAGAAATAGGCATAGGATTAACTCCCTTATGTGGTAATACTACTATTATAATATTGCTGTGAGTTACTGTCAACCAAGTGTTCTTATTTAGACATATAAAGTTATACAAATCGAACCTAAACTATCGGTTCTAGTTTATACTGAACTGGTTTGGTATTACTGTGACAAAATATTACCGAGGGTCTTGTAGTTTAAGCGAGTTCGTGTTATACTGTGCTCGCTAAGATAACAACAAAAAGTATCATTTAAAAACACCTTATTATCATCACATT
>VTLG01005839.1_pt1 | contig 36220 bp, 39 predicted proteins | sample 4694571 | NCBI WGS metagenome assembly VTLG01 (sample SAMN12604809, study PRJNA352737) | marine metagenome | biome: ENVO:00000447; feature: ENVO:00000209|ENVO:00000569|ENVO:01000036; material: ENVO:00002151; isolation source: viral sequences binned using virsorter ...
TTTTCTTCTTGCGGTGTTGGGCTGAGTCAATTAATACTTGTCACGCAATGAGCACGATACCGATAAAACAGAAAGAGATCTCTCCTTTTAGAATCGAAGAAGCAAAGCAACTCTTGAAGCGGGAGTTGTTTAACATTCTTCCATGTTCCTGGGAAAAAGCTGATGCGGTCATAGATGATGCTTTTGTTCTTCTGGAGAAAAAGGGACGCACCACATCTGCGAAGATGTACAACATCAACACAATAAAGGCGACCCCTGGAGTGGGAATCCGCCGCATCAAAGTGGGCGAGGTAAAAAGCCGGGAGGATGCTCCAGGTTATTTCAAGGACCGGGGCTACAAGATTGTTGCCTTTGAGCTTGATCCTGATGGCAACGATGCCGCTGACATTGCGGTGATGTTGGGCGGGATCGTTGATTGTTACTCAATTGATAAGCAGATCTAATGAAAACAAAGCAGCAGATAAGACAGGCTTTTTGGGATCTTCACCCAGAATTCAAGAAAGTGCAGGGACGCACGCAGAACGATTACAATGCGACGATACGAACCACCTTTGTGGATTTTGTTGATATGCTTGCGCGGGATGGCGTTATCTCTCCGAAACTCGCTTCTGAAGTTACTCTTTAAGAACTGAAACCGATGAAAATATTCATACAAACAAGATACGATCCTAACGGTCCTCCCGATTGGACGGAGATGGTTCACGGTTATGACACTGACGAACGAGCAGCACCACACTACAGGCTTTACAGGAAAGCGTTACGGATGGTTGTTGCGTTGCGAAGGGCCGGGACGGAGTGCGCTATGTTTTTGGTCCCTGAGTCGGCAAGGGACATCGCCATGATCAACGCAAAGGGAAGAGTATTTGCGGGGATGGTGTGGCACTTTAATGCCGTCCCTGGATCAGCATCCAAAACGAAAGCGATCAAGCGTTGGGCATCTTTAACGAAATGAAACCTACAACGATTAAAGAATCACGCCCAGTGCTACGGCCCTATGGTGATGAAGACTACTTTGTGGACAGAACTCTAATCCACAAGAAACCTCCTGCTTTGAATCTAATCCTCCCTATGGATCACCCTAATGTTATCTATTGGCTGAAGGAAAAACACGAGTTTATGCTTAGAGTTATCCAGAAAGGCAAAGAGAAGAACCTTCCGCATGATCTTGGATACGATAAGGATTGGGCGACGAGTCACATTGACCAATTAGGTTATAGGCGGAATCGTGAAATACGCCCTCACGTTTGGTCTTACTTGCATGGCGAACTGTGGAACATTACTATCGACGATAGGTTTGACCACATAGCGGGGGAGCTAGACCAGAGTAGCTTGGGCAGACATGAGGTGATCGTCGAGCATAAGGGCAAGCGTTATGATTGCATCATGTTTGTCTATCTTGATTGGGAGTACCTCACTTATTGGTCCCTTACGTGCTTAAAGGATGAAGCGGATAAGTTATGGGATCAACTTAACCTAAGCCCCCGGACCTTTGAACTGCAAGGCGGGGGACACGTTGACTTATTGACGAACGATGACGAACGACAAGGCTCCGGGACCACTATTCCCATCGAATAAAGAATGGATTAGAAAACTGAGATGAAACCTGGCAACCAACTTGAAACGATGATCCGTCCTCGCAGATTTCCTCACAACAAGCGGAAGCGGAATCCGCCGCGCATCCCCTGGCTTGCTGTGTTGGGCCGGGTGTTATGGAAGGTGACTCCGTTGTTGTGCGTTGCCGTGATAGTTTACGCACTGGTTATGGCGTGTCTTGAGGGCTAAAGTGACTACGCAATGGCAGCACCTGTAGATCCCCCGGCATTTGTGAACATAGGCGGAAAGCGCATCCCTGTTGTCGTTGTTGACGCAATGCCGGGGAGACTTGCGGAATACGATCCAGAGAAGCGGAAGATAAAGATTTTGCGCGAGCTTCTTCAGGACAAGCAGGTATTTCGGGACACCCTGGTTCACGAGGTGATCCATTGTGCTCTTGATCTTGCCGGGATCTCGTTCAATACCTCCGGGGTGTTGTCGGAAAAGATCGAAGAACAAGTGGTCACAGCAGTGGAAACCCTGGCCGCGCCAGCAATCATCAGAGTATGGAGAATCTGACACACATCTTTCGCACCTTTTTCACGTTGGGACCGGAACAAACGGTGCTGCTCCAGGCGAGATATTGTCCGGTATTTTTGGAGATTCTTGGGGTAGCAGTCCATCCGGTGTTGGGCGGCATTGTTGGTCCGCTTCTGATGACCGAGAACTCGCTCGATTCCCACGCACTTGAAAGGTTACGGCTAATGATTTTTAATGCACATCACCACAACGACCTTGATGGGGAGGCAAAGAAAGAAAGTCACAGATGAGCAGGTCCGCAAGGCTTGTGATCGGTTCCTGGCGAAGCGGGAGACGGGTCACGTTTCATTTCGTGACCAGATCTCAAACGATGCCCAACGAGAACGAGAACGAAGAATAAAGAGAGAGAAAAAGAAACAAGACAGGCTGGACGCAATCGCAGACAAGATCGAGCGGGAGTCCAGGGGAGATTTATGAAAACAAAGCAAAGCAAAGCAAAAGAAAAGTCGTTGACCCTTGCGGGGATGTTTAACGAAACAGTGATGACCCGTTGGGCTGGAAAGCCTCGCGAGAATGTTGAATGGCGGAACGCACTGGAGATTGAGTCGTTATTGGGCGCGGACAAACCAGTGGAGTCCCTTGTTTCCAGTGATGTTGACATCTTGGTCAGTGCTTTTAAGAAGCGTGGGAACAAACCTGCGACGATCAACAGCAAGTTGTCCACGCTCAAGACGGCACTCAACCACACCCGGAGACGGGGAAAGCACACGTTGGATCTTCACGTTGACAAGATGCGGCACCCGAGTAACGCACGCATCCGTTTCTTTTCGGAGGAACAAATAGACTGCATCAAGCAATACCTCTCGCACCCAATCCGTTACAGTCACCGCAACGCCCACTCTGCTGACGCTGAGTTTGGTTACTTTTTCACGTTTCTCTTGGAGACGGGGATGCGTCCAGGCGAGGCACGGGCAATTCGATTATCGGACATTCGCACTGACCCGGTGTTGGGAGAGATCGTGGATGTGATCAAGACAAAGAACGGAGATCCCCGGTCCATCCCGTTGACCAGTGCAGCACGCAATGCTGTTGGGTGCATGACCTACCCTGGAAGCGGGTTGTTCAGCAAGTTCACGCCCTCTGTTATCGCACGGGTGTGGAAGGATGTCCGCAAGCACTGCAATCTTGGGGAGGACTATGTGCTTTACACCACACGGCACACCTGCGCCACTCGCTTGTTGTCAAAGGGTGTAAACATCAAGGTCGCGCAAGCGTGGATGGGACACAAGGACATCAACCAGACGTTGCGTTACGCTAAGTTGGTCCCCGCCGATCTTGCTGCTGCACGGGATCTTTTGGAGGAGGCACGATGATGAAGGTTCTTAATTTATACGCTGGACTTGGTGGGAATCGAAAGCATTGGGATGCGTGCGTTACTGCTGTTGAGCGGCAAGCAAACATAAGGGAAAAGTATTCCTCCCTGTTTCCCGCTGATACGGTTGTTGGTGGGTGTGCTCACGATTACCTGGCTAATCATTTTGATGAGTTTGATTTTATTTGGTCTTCTCCTCCTTGTCAGACTCACAGTCGCATGGACAGGGCAAACAGCAGGAACAAACCTCGATTTACTGATCTGCGTCTTTACGAGGAAATCATCTTTTTACGCACCTACTTCAAGGGGTTGTGGGTAGTTGAAAATGTGGTCCCATATTATGATCCTCTTATTGCGCCCACAAAAAGAATAGGGAGACATCTATTTTGGAGCAATTTTGAGTTCAATGTTGAAGACGTTATGCGCCCAAGGAATTTCATTGCCAGCAGCAAGCAAGCATCCGCGCAGGAGTTAAAAGAGTGGCTAGGGTTAAACTACGAGGGAAACATCTACTACAAAAACAACCACTGTCCCGCGCAGGTACTGCGGAACTGCGTGCATCCTGATATTGGGAATGATATATTTTTACAAGCGAGGGCTATTGCAGAATTCCCGCACGATCTTTTGGAGGAGACCCGATGATGATTTAGGATGGTTCAGTTGCTTGATGATGCTCTTGTTCTTGATGGGCTGGAGGATGCCATCGTTGGTGTTTCAGATTGCGGTCGATTGATCTATGACCACAGCAAGATGATTGAGTTGTTTATGAAGCGGGATGGCATGAGTAGAGACGAAGCGTTGGAGTGGATTGATTTTACTGTTCTTGGTGTAAAGCCTAACGGGGCGGGATTCATCATGTTATATCCGTTCGACCGGGATCTTTTGGAGGAGGCCCGATGACAATGGACATTGTTCCTATGGCGATGTGTTCCTCCTGGGATACTTTTGAGCGCAAGGTCAAAGGGACAAAGGAGTATCTGGTAACGCACGGCAAAGCGGACACGGGAGATTACGAGTATGAGTTCCGGTGTAACTGTCCTGCGTTTCAGTTTCGCAAAGGCGAGTGCAAGCACATCAAGAGTGTAAAGGATAAGGCGTGCTTGTGGCATCAGCAGTTTGACGGGGGCGAAACAAAGGACGGCAAGTGTCCCAAGTGCAACGGTGCGACAATCGGGATCATGTGTGCTGTTTGATTTATGGGTGACCGACAAGACGATCTCATCGCTGAGATGGTTGAAGCGGGGCGAGTGAGAAACGCTGCGATCTTTGGGGACCGTCCGTTTGTTGCTCGTCTCAGCCGGGAGGGGATTCCAGGTGTTCTTGATGGGTTGGAGTCCTATTGCATTGGGCTGAAAAAAATTAGGAACCTATCCATCTGGCAACGATACCTTTTGTGCCTTGGCAAGCGTGGGCGGGAGCGTGTTGCGTTCATTGCAACCAAGGTTGCGTTGGAGTGTGCGATCTCCGAGGACATGACGATGTGCTCATGCGGGTTGCGGATCGGGCGAGCGGTAGAAGATCAAGCGTTAGCAGATGCCTTCATCCTGGAGGACAAGAACGTAGGTTCCAGCACGATCAAATTTGCGCGGAGGTATGGAGTCTTTCAGACTTATCTGATGGGACACATCACGCGGCGAGTGAAGGAGGAAAAGGGGAGCAAGTGGGACGAGTGGGGACAGCGAGCACGCCTGTCCTGTGGGGTGACGTTATTGGGCTACGTTCAAAAGGCAACCGGAGCGATTGAAAGTTTCTCTCGACGCAAGCCCGGTGCGTCATTGAGAAACAAACCAACCAAGTTCATCCGGTTATCCGAGAACACCCAGGAGTGGCGGGAGGGATACAACAGTCACCGGGAGTCTTTGCTTCCGCTTTATCTCCCAATGGTCATTGAGCCTACGGAGTGGACGGGGGTGTATGCCGGGGGTTATCCGAGATCGACTGAGCTTCCCCTGGTTCCCTTTGTTCGCACACACAAGCGCAGGTGGTTAAAGCAAGCGGAGTTCTCCCCGGAGGTTTTCAAAGCAGTTAGCCGGATTCAATCCACACCGTTCCAGGTGAACCGAAAGGTGTTTGATGTCTTTAAGTGGGCGCGGGATTCCGGTGTGGGGATTGGGGGAATTGCGTTGGGCGAGAAGATCCCGCTTCCTGATTGGCCCGAGGGAGAACTCACTGACGAATACAAACGGGAGTTGTGCATTGAGCGAAGGACGATCCACATCCACAACCATTCGTTGCGGGGCAGACACATGAGGATCTCCAGGTTGTTCACGGTCGCCTTCAAGTTCGTTGATGAGGAGCGCATCTACTTCCCTCACTCTTGTGACTTTCGAGGACGCATCTATCCGATCCCTTCTCCGTTCTTTGGTCCGCAAGGGTCTGACATCTCCCGTGGGTTGTTAAAGTTTGCGAGGCGTAAGGAGATTGGGGACGATCCAAAGTGGTTGTTGATCCACACGGCAAACACATGGGGCAACGGTGTGGACAAGCAGAGTTTTGAGCAACGCATCCGTTGGGTTGAGGAGAACACAGTTGAGCTACGCAAGGTTGCGAGTGATCCCGTGACTCACAGGATGTGGTTGGATGCGGACGAACCTTGGCAGTTCCTTGCTAGTTGTATTGAGTTGGGCGAAATGCACACAACCGGACGGAAGTTCAAGACGAGTCTACCGTGTGGGATGGACGCAACCAACAGTGGCATCCAGATCCTTTCGTTGCTTGCGAGAGATCCGGTGTGTGCGGAGGCGTGCAACGTGCTTCCTTCCGACACACCCAAGGACATCTACGGTGACGTTGCCAATCTGGTGATCGAGCGATTGCGTGTGGACGCAAGTAACGCACGCTCGTTCAGCTACCACTGGTTGCACTACGGTATCGACCGGGGGACGACAAAGAAGAGTGTGATGTGTTATTCTTATGGGTTGACCAAGTTCACCAACCGTCAGTTTGTTCTCGATTGGTTTGATGACGAAGAAAAGGAGAGTCCGTTCACATTAAAACAAAAACCAAAGGCGACTGCATACCTTGCTGATCTCATTTGGGACGCGATGAATTCTGTTGTTGTCGCGCCAGCAAAGGTGATGAACTGGATGCAAGATCTTGCCCGGTCCCAGGACACCGGGGTTGAGTGGCGCACGCCTCTTGGGTTTCCTGTTCTTCACGAAAAGACAAGGCACCGATCACAACAGATCAAGACACACTTCATGGGGAACCTGAGTTATGTGCGATTCAACGACGACACTGATGAGATGTGTCCCCGGTCAATGGGGTTGTCTGTTGTGCCTAACTTCGTCCACAGTCTTGATGCGTGCGCGATGATGATGACGGTTCTGCGGTGCAAAATTGAGGACTTTATGATGGTCCACGATTGCTTTTCGACGCACGCCCCGTCCTGTGATGCCCTTGGAATAGCGATTCGTGAGGCATATTGTGAATTATTTTCTGCGAATCTTCTGGACTTGTTCAATGATTCGTTGAATATCCCGTGTGTCGAAGGTCAACCACTGATGGGGGATCTCGACATTAGAAGGCTGATGGACTCAAAGTATTTCGTCAGTTGATCGAAACAAGAGACACATTAAAACAATGGCAGTAATTACCACCCCGAAAGGGAAAGCAGTTTGGCCCTGGATAGCGGCACCGGACTACAAATTCAACGAGGCTGGAACCTTTTCTTGCCGTTTACACGTTACAGAAGATGAATTCGGAGCAATCAAACGACAAGTTGACGAGCAAGTTGAACGAGAATACGACGAGGCGTGCAAAGCTGCTGGCAAAAAAATCCCCAGAGCTTCCTCTCAGCCCCTTCGTAAAACTGATGATGGAGATTGGGAAATCTTCGCAAAGCAGAACGCTTCCCGCGTTACCAAAGACGGAGAGAAACTCAAGTTCGTCATCCCCGTCTTTGACTCCCAAGGGAAAAAGTTGAAGACCCCTCCTCCAGTTGGGTCTGGTTCGACCATCAAGATGAGCATCGAGCCTTACACCTGGAATGTCGCTTCGATGGGATTCGGTTACACCTTGCGACTCAAAGCAGTCCAGGTGATCGATCTTGTTGAATACGGAGGCACCGTTTCCTTTGATGCGGAGGAAGGTGGGTTTGTCAGCGAAGATCTGGATGACGCAATGTCTGACGATGGCGAGTCGGTTCCGTTCTAAGTTTGAAAAACGAATCGCTCACGCACTGGAGAGTGCTGGTGCGGCGTTTGAGTATGAGTCGATCAAGATCCCCTTTGTTAAAAACCACCACTACACTCCTGACTTTGTGTTAAGTAACGGAGTGATCCTGGAAGCAAAGGGAAGATTCATCGCAAGCGACCGCACCAAGCACCTCCTCATCCGAGAGCAGAACCCTGAGTTCGACATTCGTTTTGTTTTTCAACGGGCAAAGAACAGGATCAACCCACGAAGCAAGACGACCTACGCAGGGTGGTGTGATCGACACGGGTTCCTTTGGTGCGAGGGCAAGCTACCTAAACAATGGCTTTTATAGCAACCCACCAACCGTGCGCTGAGTGCGGATCAAGCGATGCCCTTTCAGTTAACGCAGACGGAAGCACACACTGCTTCTCATGTGGTGAGCACACACCATCCAAGACGACGACGAGCAACGTGAGCACTTCTTCTCCGCAACAAGCAGCACCTCAAGCAGCACCGAGTCTGTTTGTGACGGACGCTGAGTTCCAGGAGATAAGCAGCAGAGGGTTGTGGAAGGATACTTGCAAGCGGTATGGATACCGGGTGGGCAAGAGAAAGGGAGAGTGGGTTCACGTTGCGGATTATCGTGACTTGGAGGGGAAGCTGGAGGCACAGAAACTTCGCTACGAGGACAAGAAGTTTGAAGCGATTGGAACTCCCCGGTCGTTCTTTGGGATGCACCTCTTTCCAATGGGAGGAAAGAAACTTGTAGTCACCGAGGGAGAGATTGATGCGTTGTCGGTGAGCCAAGCCCAGGACAACAAGTGGGCAGTAGTGAGTCTGCCCAACGGAGCACAAAGCGCACAGTCTACATTCAAGCGTCACCTCAACTGGTTGAACAAGTGGGACGAGGTGATCCTGATGTTTGACGAGGACGAGCAAGGACGAAAGGCGACCGGGCAAGTAGCTAACATCCTTCCGGTGGGACGAGCAAAGGTCGCACGCCTCCCCCACAAAGATCCCAACGAGTGCCTGTTGAACAACGCAACAAGCGCAATCATCACCGCAATTTTTCAAGCAAACATCTGGCGACCGGATGACATTCTTGATGGTCGAGACGTTCTTGACCGACTGTTGAACCCCAAGGCTAATCAAAGCGTGAGTTACCCGTTCGTTGGTCTTAATGAGATGACGAGAGGGTTACGCAAGCGTGAGATTGTTACGTTCTGTGCAGGAAGTGGCGTGGGCAAATCGCAGGTGTGTCGCGTAATAGCGCACCACCTCCTCACGAACGTAGGTTCAACAGTCGGTTATCTTGCCCTGGAGGAAAGCGTCGAGCGGACGGCACAGGGGATCGTTGGGCTTGAGATAAAGAAACCACTTCATCTGGAACCGTTTGACGACGAGGAGGAGTTTCGCAAGGCATTCGATGCTACGGTGGGGAGCGGACGTTGTTATCTTTACGACCACTTTGGATCGATGGACAGCGACAACCTGCTGAGTCACATCCGTTACATGGCGCAAGCGTTGGATGTTGAGTGGGTCATTCTCGATCACCTCTCGATCCTGGTAAGTGGCATCGACAGCAGTGGGGGAGACGAACGGAGAATGATCGACAACATGATGACCAAGCTACGATCTCTTGCGGAGGAGTGTGAGATTGGGTTGATCGTTGTCAGTCATTTGAAGCGACCAGAGGGACGAGGATTTGAGGAAGGAGTGGCGACGAGTCTGTCAGCGTTGCGTGGGTCCACGGCAATCGCAGGACTCAGCGACATGGTGGTTGGAGTTGAGCGTAACCTTCAAGACCCGGAACGGATGCACATCACCACATTGCGCGTTCTCAAGAACAGATTCAGCGGGGAAACCGGAGTTGCCTGTCACCTCAAGTTTGAAAAGGCAACAGGAGTGATGAGTGAGTTCCAGTTCGACGAGGACGACGACTCATTTGAACCGTTTGCACCCGAGGAACAAACCAACAACAACGACCAAACGAGCAATGATTAAAGGAAAGGGCATCTCTCTCAGCCCAAAGCAAATAGAGGGTGTAAAGGAAATGGTGGATCTCACGGGTTACACCTTGGAGGAGATCTGCGGAAAGAGTCGAGTGCGCCGAGTTGCGTTTGCACGGCACGCAGTCATGGCGTTTCTTCGCACCGAGTTCAAATTGTCATTAAAGAAGGTAGGTGGGTTGTTCAACGTAAACCACTCCCTTGTTCTCTACTCGATTGAGAAGGTGAACGACTACCTGGACAACCCGGATGATTACGCTCCGAGGCTTGTTAAGACTTTGAAGGAGATGCGAAAGGCAGCAAGGAGGGCTAACAGATGAAGATTCTGTGGTTCGACATCGAGACGACAGCTATCGACCATTGGCCCACCCTGGAGGGGTTGACTGAAGTTCACTGTCTTTGTGTGTATGACGGGACTTTTATGCGTTCGTTCAACAGCTTGAATGGGGACATCAACGAGGGCATATCCTATCTTAACACCGCAGACTATGCAGTCGGTCACAATGCCATAGGGTTCGATGCCCCTGCACTGGCAAAGATGTATCGTCCGTTGGAGTGTGTTGTTCTCGACACAATGGTCATGGCACGGGTGTTGTTTCCTGACCTGAAGAATGAGGACTACAAGAACCAGGAGTTCCCCCGTCAACTTGTTGGATCACACTCTCTCAAGGCGTGGGGAAAAAGGATAGGTGAGGAAAAGGACTCGCACGGGGAGACTGAGGATTGGAGTCAATACAGTGCGGAAATGGAAGAGTATTGCGCCCAGGATGTTCTGGTGACGCACAAGCTCTTTCTTCACCTGACAGCACAGAACGGGAGTCAGCAGATGATGTGGTTGGAGCACAACTTTGCTCGCATCATTCGCAAGCAGGAGGCTAACGGATGGCCCTTTGATTCTAGCAAAGCAAACGAGTTGACTGAGAGACTCATGGTTCGCAGGGCAGAACTAAAAGACGATCTCCAAGAGATGTTCCCGGCAACCGTGGAGACAATGAAGCAAGCGTCAGGGTGGACGGTGACTGAGGGTGGAGTTGAGTATTCAGCGAGAACAAAAGGGGAACTCAAGACTGTGCTAAAGGACGCAGGGTTGAAGCAGGTTATTGTGAATCGTGCGGTGCGATCAGGGAACAAGACAAAGACGATCCCATTCAACCCCAACTCCCGTGACCAGATCTGTGAGCGGCTTGTGCAAATGGGGTGGGAACCGAGTGCTTACGATGGAAAACGCCCAAAGATTGACGAGGGAGTTCTCAAGGGAATAGGCACACCGGAGGCACTCATGCTGCTGGAATACCTGTTACTTACAAAGCGTCTTGGACAGATAGCGGAGGGCAAGAATGCTTGGCTGAAACTTGTCACACCGGAGGGAAGAATCCACGGGGAGCTGAACACGAACGGAGCAGTCAGCGGACGTTGCACGCACCGCAATCCCAATGTTTCCCAGGTTCCTGCTAACCGAGCACCTTATGGTGAGGAGTGTCGGTCTTGTTTTATTGCCCCGAAAGGAAAGGTGCTTGTCGGAGCAGATGCCTCCGGGTTGGAGTTACGGTGTCTTGCTCACTATCTGCACAGGCTTGATGACGGTGCCTACGCACGGGAGATTCTTGAAGGTGACATCCACACGGCAAACCAAAAGGCATCAGGATTGGAGCATAGAAACCAAGCAAAGACTTTTATATACGCCCTTCTTTATGGTGCGGGAGACACCAAGATTGGCGAGATCGTTGGCAAGGGACGCAAGGAGGGCAAAGCGTTAAAGGCCCGGTTCTTTCAAAAGATGCCAGCAGTCCAGACATTGCTCAACGACATCGAGATGACCCTGGAGAAAAAGCCCTACCTGACGGGACTCGACGGGCGAAAGCTACCGTGTCGCTCCGCACATTCTGCTCTCAATCTTCTTCTTCAGTCAGCGGGAGCAGTCCTTATGAAGCAAGCACTGGTGACATTCTGCGAGGACGCAATGCTTCCGTTTGAATTGCACGGCAACATTCACGATGAGGTGCAGTTCAGTTGCGACCCGGAGAACGCTGAGTCTTTAGGGAGGTGTTTTGTTGATTCTCTTGCGAAAGCGGGGCGCACGTTAGGATTCAGGATGCCTGTTGATGGCGAGTATAAGGTTGGATTAAACTGGAAGGAGACACACTAATGCGAGCACTGATAGACGCTGACATGATTCTTTACCGTGCGGCTTTTGCTGCGGAGTGCGAGGTGAGGTGGGATGACGATGTGTTCACCCTTCACTCAACTTTTCCTGAGTTAAAGGATGCGTTCATTGATCTTGTCGATTCGATAAAGGATGAACTGAATCCAGGGTCAATTGAACTGTGCTTCAGTTCGCGGGAAACATTTCGCCACACGATGTATCCGTTGTACAAGGCGAACAGGGCTAACAAGAGATCTCCGCTAGGGATCAACGACCTGAGAGAGTGGGCAATGGAAACGTGGTTGAGTCACCTTTGGCCGGATCTGGAAGCAGATGATATCCTGGGGATTCTCGCTACGGAAGATCCTGAGAACACTTGCATCGTTTCCGGGGATAAGGACATGGGGACGCTTCCTGTGTCTTGGTTCAACTTTATGACCGGGGAGTCACGGGCAATCACTGTGGAGCAAGCTCAGTTCTTTCACGCTACCCAGATACTCAGTGGAGATCCGACTGACGGTTACAGTGGGTTAAAGGGATACGGACCAAAGACTTCTCAGAAGATGCTGGCGAAGCACGGGGTGTCCTGGAGTGTCATCGTGGATCTTTATGAGAAGCAAGGGATGACCGAGGATGACGCACTGATGACGGCGCGACTCGCTTACATTCTTCAGAACGACGACTACAACCGGGAGACAGGCAGAGTAAAGATGTGGACTCCTGACCTTCTTGTCGAACAACCACCAGAATAATGAAAGCAGAAGAACTGTTGGAGTTGCACGCAAAGACCTGCGAAAAGGCCAGGAAAATAATGATCCAAAAGAACTCCGACTACACCGGAGGAAGTGGAGCAACGGACGGACTAGCCAATTTCAAAGCGTCCCGCATTTTCAAGATGCACCCGGTATCGGGGTTGTTATTGAGAATCCAGGATAAACTCATGCGGATTCACTCGTTCATTGGAGACGGGGAACTTCGTGTCACGGGGGAGACGGTGGAGGACGCTTGTGATGATCTTCTCAACTACGCAATTCTGTGCAAAGCGTTGCTGATTGAGGAACAACAACAAAAAACTGACCAACAACAATGAGTGGATACGAAGGACAGGGGCCAGAATTCCCTGAGATTCAGCAGAAAATGATCGATGCCTTGGAAAAGGTCGCTCCCCCACGGGATTTCACTCCGTTGGACTCCCCCCGAGAGATCGACTTTTATTGTGGAAAAAGGGCATTGATAAACCTGTTAAAAATCGTTAAAGAGGAGCAAGACGAAAATTTACTCCGTTAAAGATATGTGTATTTCCGCTCCCAAGATCCCAGATCCACCCCCGCCCTCTCTTGCACCCACGGCACCTACTAAGACTGCGGAAGAGATTTCCCTCCCGTCAGACAGGCGTGATCCTAAAAAGAGGCGAAGAGTGGGTCTAGGTGGACTACGCATTTCTCGTCCCACTACAGGTATCCGAGGGACTGGATCTGGAACTAACATCCCCTACTAAGAGAGAGAGACATGAGCAATCACACAGGTGTTACACTGACTACTGACGGGACTTACAACTCTGCGTCTACTCCTGCGATCAATCCAGGGACCGGGAAACCTATGGTATTCTTTTGCGAGGGGACTTTTGACGGGGCGACGATCAAGCTCCAGCACAAGATCACATCTCTCAATGACGGTTCCAGCCCTGCTTACGTTGATGTCGGATCTCACACAACGCTGACTGCGAATGGCGGGGCAGTCTTTATCAGTCCCTTTTCTGATCTTGCTGTGAATGTCTCAAACGATGGTTCCAGCACAAGCGTGCGAGTTATAATCAAGCCTATTGAGCTATAACAAGGGGGGACCAGTGCAGGACTTATGAGTCTCCCTTTTTTGTTCAAATACCCATCGTTCACAACACATGGGTTGACTTTTCCTTTCACCAGGAGAGCAACGCATACGATTGACGGGTCTACTAGAACTCCTCTTTTGGATCTTCCTGGTGTTCCTGCTGCTCAGATGGCATTTGGGTTGCGGAAGTTGCGTGGTGCCTACACAGGCTGTGCGCTTGATTTGCGTCGAACTGTTGGGGGAGTAACTGTGGAGGTTTACGTGTTCTTTAACCCTGACGGAAGAGTGGGGCTGGATTCAAGGGTTGAAGCGAAGTCAGGGACTTATACGGGGATCAACACTCTTGGAGAATTTTGTAAATCAACAGACGGGTTCGTTACCAAGTTCTACGATCAAAGCGGAAATGGCAAGACACTCACTCAGACAACAGCAGCAAACCAACCAAAACTGGTGAGTAACGGGTTTTTATTGGAGGGTGTGGCTTTTGATGGGTCTGCTTCTTACATGGTTTCCAACTATGAGCATGAGGTTTCTACAGACGATTTCACTTATCTTGCGGTGAGCAAATACCACGCATCAGCAAGTTCTGGGACTGCTTATGGACTTATGAACGATCTTAACAACTATAACAAAGGTGTTGAGGTTCATGTTTTAGGAGATGTTTACCGCTTTCACCTCAATCAAGATGCGAATGATATGGTCACAACCATCGAGGCAAGAACAACTACGAAAGATCTTGTTATTGCTTCTTATGACCCAGCAGCAAGCAGCAACGAGCAACGCATAAGGATCAATGAGTCGGTGACTCAGCAGGATTGTACTACAAACCTTATTGATGGATGGAGAGAAGTATTTGCGGTGGGGTGCCGCAGAATCCCAACAGCTGTGCAAGGTTTTTGGTATGGCGACATAAATGAGGTCATCACCTGGGAGACTGCGTTGACTACTGCCCAAGCAGAAGCAGTGGAGGAAGATATAATGGATTTCCACGGCATAGCGTAAAAGAGCAAAAATGGCACAGTATCTTAAATTCTCGTCTCCGTCTGGTGCTGTTGAGCGTAGTAAGTCTTTGTGGGAAGAATTCTTAGGACACCCCGCTGACGAGAACGCGACTACTCAATATCTTTATGGTGTTGTGGAGTCTGATACCGAGTCGTATCTTATTATCTCTGATGACGGGGATCTCTTAACGGAGGAGGAGACGGACGCACTTGATTCAGAAGCAACTTTCAGAGATTGGGAAAGCGCAAACTTTCCTAACGACGACGACTGATGAGCACCGCACAACAGATCTACAGCAAGCTGGAGGGCAACAGGCGCACTTACCTGGACCGTGCTCGCACTTGCTCCAAACTGTCTCTTCCCTATGTCATGCCAGAGGAGGGATTTAGTGCTCACAGCAGACTGGAGACACCGTTCAGTGGTGTTGCTGCCAGGGGCGTGAACAACCTTGCGTCCAAGCTGTTGCTTGCGTTGTTTCCCCCGAATTCACCATTCTTTCGACTTCAAGCGGACGCTCAGAAACTAGCGGAACAAGGAGCACCCCCGGAGATTGCCTCCGAGATCGAGCGTTCCTTGCAACGTCTTGAAGAGGTGGTCATGGATCAAGTTGCCCAGGAGACTTACCGGGTGACGATCCACGAAGCACTCAAGAACCTTATCATCACGGGGAACGCACTGATCTATATGCCGGATGAGGGTGGGATGCGGGTGTTTCATCTTGATCGGTTTGTTGTTGAGCGTGATCCAATGGGGAACGTCCTCAAAATCGCCACAAAGGAAAGCATCGCTAAAGCAGCGTTAGATGAAGATCTGCTTGCTGCTGTGATGCAAACCGCAGAAGCGGACCCGAGTGACTCATCCTATGATCTCTACACCGCAATTTGCCGGGAGGGGGATAAATGGGACATCCGACAGGACATCAATGGTGTCACTCTTGCTGATAGAGGGGGAAAGATTCCTCTCGATAAAAGCCCTTACATCCCTCTTCGTTTCAGTCGGATCGATGGAGAAGATTACGGGCGCGGATACGTTGAGGAATACCTGGGTGATATTCAATCTCTGGAAGCGTTGACCCGTGCGATAGTTGAAGGATCTGCTGCGTCCGCAAAGGTGCTCTTTATGGTCAACCCCAACTCGACAACGAGAGCAAAGACGTTAGCCGAGTCAGCAAACGGAGCAATAGTCAGCGGGAATGCCGGGGACGTATCGACTCTCCAGGTGCAGAAGTTCAACGATTTCCGAGTTGCACAGATGACGATGGAAGGAATCAAGGATCGTCTTGGTGCTGCGTTTCTTTTGACCAGTGGTGTTGTCAGGCAAGCGGAGCGAGTGACTGCGGAGGAGATCCGAATGCTTTCCCAGGAATTGGAGACTTCCCTTTCCGGTGCGTATTCTCTTCTCAGCAACGACCTTCAGCTTCCAATGGTCACACGGTTGATGGCAGTAATGAAAAAGCAGAAGAAACTTCCCCCGCTTCCAAAGGGGTTGGTTAAGCCTGTTATCATTGCTGGAGTGGAAGCACTTGGACGAGGCAACGACCTATCCAAGCTCGACTTGTTTCTTGCCGGGGCAGCACAGGTGGTTGGTCCGCAAGCAATCGCTCAATATGTCAACATCGAGGACTACTTTAAGAGGCGTGCAACTGCACTTGGCATCAAGACTGAGGGACTCATCAAGACTCAAGAGCAACTGGCGCAAGAACAGCAACAGGCTCAGATGCAGCAGATGGTTGACAAGCTAGGACCGCAAGGTGTCAAGATGATGAACGACCAGATGCTTGCCGGGAATGTTGATGTATCCCAGATGTCTGATGCGGAAGAAGTGCAAGACGCTACTGCTCCCGCATAAGTCGATAACTAGAGAAAACAATGAAGGAAATAATCTTTATCATCGCTGTCCCTGTTGTCTTGCTCCTTGTCTTGAGGCGTAAGCGTGTCGAGGACGCACACTAAAAACAAACCGTTCAAATAACATGGCAGAACTACACTCAGTAACGATCAATGAGCCCACACAAAGCGAGCAGGTTACGCTGGAGGAACAAGCGAAAATGCAAGAGGAGGCGAAGTCGGAGATTCAGAAGCAACAAGCCCTGGAGTTAGACTCACAGGAGACTGCGGATGACACCGACAAACCTGATGGGGATCGTCCTGAGTGGTTGCCTGAGAAGTTTGAGAACGCAGAGGAACTTGCCAAGGCATACTCAAACCTGGAAAAGGACTACCACGCAAAGGAGAGAGACGATGAAAAAGCACAGGTAACTGCGGAGCAGCAAGCTATCCAGGACTCTGTTAATTCTGCGGTGAGTAAGGCAACTGAGGAGTTTGAGCAAAATGGCGAACTCACTGACCTCACTTACAGCAACTTGGAGAAGGCAGGGATCAACAGGGAGCTTGTTGAGATGTATGTCAAAGGGTTTGAAAGCGTTAAGCAGGATTCTACAAACCAGATGATGTCGGAGGTGGGAGGCAAAGAGAACTACGATGCCATGTCCACCTGGGCAGCAAGTGCGCTGACTGACGAAGAACTGCACGCTTACAATAACTCTGTGGACTCTGGCGACTTGAGCACCTCAAAGATGGCAATCAAGGGGATGTACGCCCGGTTCCTGCGTGACGGAGGTGAACCTGTCTCCATTGAAAAGGGGCAAGTGGCGGGGGCATCCATCGCTCCGTTTAACTCGACAGCACAGGTTACTGATGCTATGCGTGACCCACGCTACCAGAAAGATCCCGCATATCGGGCGCACGTTGAGAAACGACTTTCAATCTCAAAAATCTAATAGATATGGCTGAAGCACTAACTTGGTTTAACGAGAACAAAGCAGAAGTGATCGGACTCCTTACAGGTGTCGTTACGGTCGCCAGTCTCATTGCTACGATGACTCCCAACGAAAGCGACAACAAGTGGGTTGAGCGTGCCAGTAAGGTGGTGAGTTGGCTTGCGCTGAACGTAGGAAAAGCGAAGAGCAGCAAATAGTTTTAACATGGGGTGGGTGTCTCTGTTGGTCCGGTTTTTGCTTGTTTTTCCCAAACTAGCGGAGATGCTCACCCTTGTTCTTGATTCCTATGATAAGGAGTATCGTCGTCGTAAGCATCTTGAGCTTGAGCGTGACATTGACGAGTGGGTGCATTCGGATGACACCTCCGAGTCGGATACCTGAATTCCTTGGGGATCTAAAGACACACAGGTTCTCCCCGGAGGAGAAGCAGACGATTGGAAAGATCCTGGATTATGTGAACGATCTGGAGCACGGGAACCAATAACGAGGTATGCTGCTATGTTCGATGATTTGCCGCAAATGGTGTTTTTTACCCTGCTTTTGGGGATGCTTCTTCTCATAGCGATAAAACTTCTGGACATTTAAGACGGGGCAATGTAGTCCCTTTGGCGTAAATGAAAGCAAACCTTATTGTTATCTGTGCAGCTTTTGCTGCCCTTGTCGGTGTTTCATCCTGCTCGTCCACTAACCTGGGAGGGTCGCTTCCTATTCCGTTCACCAGCCCCGAATCTGACGTTCAGTTGGATGTGACGGTGCGCCCTCTTCCGCCCAAGTTTTGTGTAGGGCTTGACATCATTCCTCGTCCCGAATCTGATTCTGCTGGCGAGGCAGAGTAAAGGGGCAAAGAGATCTTTTCTCCCTCCTGTGGAGTCGGTGACACCTTGATAGTGTTTAGCAAGCATGAGAAGATCCAGGCACAATTACTTTTGCGTCAGGAATACCTCATTCGATTTTCACGGGAGGGAGATCTAACTTCTAGCAACGGTCCTCCCTACCTACTCCGCACTCACCCTATGTCTACGAAGAAGTCACACTTGTGGCTTTTTCTTTTTTGTGATAATCGAGGTTTATCTCACAAGGAGAGAAACTTTCCTAAAGAGGCACAACACTAGGCCGGGTTGCGACCCGATAACCTAGAATAGCCAACCACTTTTACCGGAATGTTGAACGAAACCTTGAGTGATATTTCTTAACTCAAATTCACAACATCTAACCACACCTATTCATCATGGCTAATGGAGATACTACTGCCTCCCGCTTGGGGGCAATCAATGCTCACGCGACTGATGTGTATGATCTTTTTCTCAAGGTGTTCTCAGGAGAAATCTTGACGACCTTCGAAGAAAGCGCGGTTATGCGCGAGCTACACACGATTCGCACGATCAGCAGTGGAAAGTCGGCACAGTTCCCTGTGACTGGCGTTGCAACTGCTAAGTACCACACCCCTGGACAGAACATCGCTGACTCTGGTAATTCCTACCTGTCGGAGATCAAGCACAACGAGAAGGTAATCAACATCGACAACCTGCTCGTTGCGTCTACGTTCGTTTCCAACTGGGACGAACTTGTCAATCACTACGATGTTCGCTCCGTCTACGCTCAAGAGCTTGGAAAAGCACTTGCGAAGCGTTTTGACTTGGCGACCATGAAAACGATTGCTGCTGCGGGGCGTGCTTCTGCTAACGTCACCGGGGGCAACGGAGGGACGATCATTACTGGTCTGTCCAGCACTCCGACTGCTGCTGAGATTGCTGACAAGCTGTTTGAGGCTGCTCAGAAACTCGACGAGAATGACGTTCCTAACGATGGGACTCGTTTTGCGCTGGTTTCCCCACGCGATTACTACGCACTGCTTGCGAGCAATGAGACTGTAATTGACAGGGATTTTGGTGGTTCTGGCAACGTAGCTACCGGGGACATCCCGTTGGTTGCTGGTCTTAGGATCGTCAAGAGCAACCACGTTGCTGATGTTACCAAGGCAACTGGCGACTTGGACGCTGACGATGGCAACGCACTGAACAACCCGTTTGGTGATACCGCAGGTTACAACAACGATCTCGACCAAGATGAGATCTACGTTGCTCACCCGTCCGCTATCGGCACCGTGAAACTCCTGGATCTGGCTACTGAGTCGGAATACAAGATCGAGCTTCAAGGCACCTTGTTTGTCGCGAAATACGCGATGGGACACGGGGTTCTTCGTCCGGAAGCTGCCGTCATCATCCAGTAGGGTAAGCTACCTTAACTTCTTCAAGTCCCCGTCCTCTCCTTAAAAGGGTTGTTGGACGGGGGCTTTTTGTTTACATTTTGCAAGCAATACTATTATGGCTACTCTGACCACGCAACTAGAGGCAGTAAACACGATGCTTTCTTACATATCGGAGTCATCCGTAGCATCAATTCCGACTGACCTGACAACCTTGCCCCCGAGTGCTGAGATTGCGGTAAACCTCCTTGCTGAAGTTTCACGGGAAGTTCAAGCAGAGGGGTGGCATTTCAACACGGTAAAGGAGCACGAATTGACCGCAGATGGGGACAGTAAGTTTCCTTTGCCTACTAACACAATCGACATGGATGCAACTGATGCGTCCCTGGATGTGGTGCAGCGTGGGTTGTTTGTCTACGACCGCAAGAACAGGACGGACGTATTTACAACGTCTACACTCAAGGTGGACATAACCTACCTGTTGGACTTTGACCAGTTAGTCGAGCAAGCACGAAGATACATAACTCTGCGTGCTGCCAGGATGCTGCAAGCCCGGTTGGTGGGATCGAGAGAACTTGAGAACCTCATCATTCGTGACGAGATGCACGCTAAGGCGAGGCTGGAGGACATTGAAGGCAACAGTTCTGACCGCACGATCTTCAGTCACTACGACACGGCAAGCAGAGTGGGCATCAACCGCAACTACTCACTGAGATAAGGCAACATGGCCAATGTATCTACCACCGTCCCCAATCTCGTCCAGGGGGTAAGTCAGCAAGCACCCTCGCTTCGTTTTAACGGACAGTGCGAGGAGCAGACGAATGCTGTGGGGTCCGTTATCAAGGGACTGATCAAGCGTCCGTATGCAGAATTGGTGGATGCTGTTGATAAAGCCTCTGAGTTAGGGGCGACCTCGATCAGCAACAAGGACTTCTACTACTTTATCAACCGTGGTGAGTCGATCCAGACAAGCGGAGGAAGTGCGGGACAGAAGGCAACTGAGCGATACGTTGCTGTTATCAACGGTGCTGCTGCTGCTCCTAAGTTGCGTATCTTTAACCTGGATGACGGGACTCTTGCTACGATCACGCACTTGAACTCCGAGGGTGGCACAGTAGAGACTGCGACTGTTGCTAATCTTCCTGACTACTTCGATTCTCCTGGTCTTGATTTCGTCAACTACCTCAAGGGGGCGACTTACGCTGACACAACGTATCTGCTCAACACAACAAAAACCACGGCAAGGAAAGCGGACTCAACTACACCTATTTTTAAAAAGCACGATGCTATCGCTTTTGTAAAGATAGGCGCACAAGGGACTACCTATCGTTTGAAGTTTACTGACGATGACACGGGTTCTGTTGATGGCGCAGTAATAAGCTGCACTTGGTCACTTTTTGAATTTGGTAATTGGCGGAAGAGATACACAGCATGGCACGTTACATCTGTTTCAATCATAGACGGAGGAGCAAATTACACTGAAGCACCTACAGTTACATGGGATCAAGTTCCCTACCTTGATGCGCCTCCTGTTATTAGATTAAGCATTCATGGTGGATCAGTAGTATCTACGGAGATATTGTCTCGTGGCTACTACCACGCCCCGGATGCTGTTCCAGCACCAACAAGCTCCGCTTTCTTCACTGTTTCAGGAGGAGAAGGGCAAGTAAGTGTGTCCACTACGAATGGCGCGTCTAAATCGGAATACGCCACTGAAACTATTGCGTCTAAATTAGTAGACGCACTGGAAAATGAGGGAGAAGCGGGTTCCGGGTTTACGCGAAGTGAATTCGCGGGACATGAGAACTACACTTCTATTTCATCTGGAAATACTATATTCATCCAGAGAGATGATGCGTCAGGTTTTACTCTTCAAGCGTCAGATTCCCACGGCAACACCGCACTAGGGGCAGTAAAAGGAAAAGTCCAGAGTCTTTCTGATCTCCCGGTAGTTGCCCCGTTAGGTTTTCAAGTGAGGGTGGAGGGCGCAAAGCACATTGAAGAGGACGACTACTATCTCACGTTCCATACAGACTCTAACGAAGCGTTTGGACATGGGAGGTGGGTGGAATCGGCGGGGTATGCTATTGACGACCAGTTAGACGAGGAGACGATGCCTTATTCCCTGGTGAACACGGGGACGAACGCTTTTACTCTTCGTCCTACTGCGTGGGCGCGGCGAGAGGTAGGGGATAACGCTTCCAATCCGTTTCCATCGTTTGAAGATAAAAAGATAAGCGATCTGTTCTTCTTTAAGAACCGTCTTGGATTTCTTTCAGAGGACAGGATTGTTTTTTCTGAGGACAGTAACCCAACAAACCTGTTCCGCACAACTGTCCGCACGCTTCTTGATACTGCTCCCATTGATGTGACAGCGGCAACGAACATGGTGCAGAACCTTCACTCTGCGGTTCCGTTCCAGGACAACATGATTCTGTTCTCTGAGCGTGGTCAGTTCATCATCGACGGACGAGAAGCACTGACTCCTTCGACAATCGCAGTTAATGCGGTCACGAACTACAACACAGACACCTCTTCTCGCCCTGAGGCAATAGGTCCGTTTATCTACTTTCCATCGCAACGTGGAGGGTTCCACAGCATCAACGAGTTTGCTTTGCAAGACGCAGCAGACATCTACGAGTCTACGGACATCACGGCACAGGTGCCTTCGTATATCCCCCGGAACAGCTACTTTAAGATGACCGGATCTACTACGGAGAATATGCTTGCCGTCACCACGGGGGATTGCACCACATCGCCAGCAACGCAGAAGTATTTCCTGTATAAGTTTGTCTTTCAAGAACGGCAAAAGGTCATCTCAGCGTGGGCAGAACTGACGTTCCCGTTCAACGTCTACGCAATGGAGTTCATCAACTCCGAGTTGTTTATCCTTGGGATGGACCCAGGAAACGAAAAGATGCTGATTTGCAAGTTGGACATGAGGGAGGAGGTTGTTGATGGCGACACCACCGGGGACTTGATTGTCCACATGGACGCACGGAAGAAGCACGGGACGTTCAACGGATCTACAGCTTCCTTTGACGCTTTGGTGCGCGAAGGGACATTTCACCAAGGATCAGGAACTTCGTCGTTATCGTTCTACGACACCCTTGGACGATCTGTTGCGATGCAAGCCCAACCGGGATCAGGGACAACCAGATCATTTATGGCTACTGGTGCTTATGTATCGGGGACCATCTCGCCCCTTTTTGATGCGTTCATTGTTTCCATAGGAACTGTGGATGGCAACACAGCTTACGACACGGGAGCTTCTTCTTACCCGAGAACAACGCTGACGATCACGGCAACCAATACGGCAACGCTTAAATATATGCCTGATTCTACGGGCAACGACGACAGCATCTGGACTTCCACCACTCCTGGATCGGGCGTAGGGGAAGCAACTGACCCCAAGACCTACACAAGCTGGAGTGCGACATCCAACGCTACCGGGACTCCTGAGATCACCGCTAAATTCAAAGGAGATCTTCTTGCGGGGTTCCCCTACGAGATGTCCTACAAGTTCTCTGAGCCTGTTTTCAAGCAGGGGAATCCTCCCGTCCAATACGGGTCCACTCGCTACATCCTGAGACACCTGACCTTGTTCTTTACGGATGCTCACAATTTCAAAGTAAAGGTCACTCCGTTCCGCCGAGCCGAAAAGACGTTCACCTACGATGCTGACTCTGCTGACACCACCACTTCCGACTCAGGAAAGTTCAGGGCATCAGTGCTTACATCAGCAGAGGATACCGTCATCGAACTTGTCAACGACAGCGTGTTTGGAGGTAATTTCAACTCAGCCGAATTTGAAGCTAATGTCCATACAAGGTACAGCAGACTATAAATTCGTTTATATCCGAAAGGCGCACCCTGGTGATATTAAGCCTATTGCTGAAAATATTCGGGATATTGACGCTTTTGAATGTGATCGGTGTGCGTCTTTGCCCCCTGATGCGTGTATGGAAAAGGGACTCAAGGAGGACATGGAGACGTATTCAATAGTGGAAAAGGAGACAAAGGAACCACTTGCCATGTTTGGCGTGGGATCGTGTGCTCCCCATGAGGTGTGTTACCTGTGGATGCTTGCGGTAAAAGGGTTCGTTAAGAAGTGTGGCGCGGAGTTCATAAAGACCAGCAAAGAGTATGTAAGGAGATTCGTGGATCACTACGGACCTTGCATGAATCTGATTGCCCGAAAGAACACATCCAGCAAACGGTGGTTGAAGTTCTGTGGTGCAGTCTTTCTCCCCGTCAACGAGGAGTTTGAAATGTTTGTTATAGTCTAGGTCATCATGTGTAATCCAGCCGCAATCATAGGGGTCGCTCAAGGAGCATCGAGTTTCATTGGCGCACGCAATGCTGCCAAGGCCCAGGAGGAAGCACAACGACGAGCAAGTCTTGCAGAGAACGAAAGGTTGCGTTCTGAGCAGCTCTCCCTTCGCCAGCAGCAAGCTCAGACAGCAGTTGGACGAGGACAAAGAAAAGTTTCAGCAGAAATAGCGGCACGGGAGGCACGGGCGAAAGCTCGCCTTGCAGCAGGACACGCAGGAATCAGTGGGTTGTCTGTTGATGCCGTTATCAACAACCTGACACGCAAAGAGGGTGCTTATATTTCTTCTGAAGATATGAGAGCAGAAATGCAAGACACTGCTCTTGCTCTCCAACTGGAACAGGGTGTTATTGCAAGCCACCAGAACCAACTCAGGATCAACAGACCTGTCCCACAAGCGAGCCTGTTGGAAGCAGGACTTGAGGGGGCAATGACCGGGCTTAACGCAGCAAACATAATGAGCAGGTTCACTGCTTAACTTTTATTCGCCATGTCAGGATTACAAGATTTAGCAGATGCGCTGAAAGGCACCCGCAGACAGCAAGTTGATTTGTCTCTTGGACAGGTTCCGTTGAACCCTACGATCCAAACAGCAGGACGTTACCAAGTTGCTGTGCAAGCTGCCCCCAAAGACAACGAGTTTCTTCAGCTTTCCCGCGCACTCCAGAAGTTTAATCCTGTTTTAGAGCAGTTTGGTCAATACCAGACGGCACAAGGGGCGCGAGAAGCAAACATCATCCCGCTTGATGATCTAATTGCTACAGCAGAACACGCAATTTCTACGGGGACTCCGTTGGATACGGATGTTGAGGGACTGTTCTCAGATTTTGGAAAACAGAAAGCGTATAGCCAGACACTTTACGACAGGCTTAATAATTCAAAGATTGCGCCTAAATTGCACAGTGCTTATGTCGAACTTTTTAACACCACTCCAGAGCAGTTTGCGGCTCAAGGCGTGAACAATAAGGAAGATCTTGCCCGAGTTGCCGGGGAGCGTCTTGTCAGTGCCGGGTCTTACTACAATGAGAACATTCTCAAAGGGGACAACTTTATGCGGGAGCGTCACAATATGTGGCTGGAAAGAGCACTTCCTGCGTTGTTAGGCAAACTTGCATCAAACTACGAAAAGGATAATCGGGCCTTTATCCAGGAATCGGCAATAAATACGAACCCTATTAGTTTATCCGCATCTGATGAGGGTGCTTTTACTAATTCAGACGGGTCAAAGACGGAGTTTGATCCGAGTGCCGTGCCAGGAGAGGGTTTTAGTTTTCCTAGTCTTGACGGTCCTCCTTCTGTTGCCCCTGTTGATCCCTCTGCGGTCCCCGAGGATGACGGGAAAGGGTTTCCACCTTTAGGAATACCGGGCGACCCTGGAAGTATTGGAGCAGCGGGGGAACCTAAAGAAGATCCCTTTGCCAAGATAAAGGTCATGGGGTGGGGTCCAGACAAAATACTCAAGAAACAAAAACTTGGGACTAATGGCGTTAATCTTTTCCAACCTAGCGATCAAACCCGAAAAGCAATTGCTGGTGCTGGAGGATCTGTTTTTCTGCTGGATCTGAACAAGAGTGGGAACGAGATGACAAACCCTCTCGTCGTCCACCCTGACAACGCATCTAAAGAGCAGATTGACGCATCTAAAAAGTGGGCGAAAGCGATGGCAGTAATTGTTGCCAGAGTTACGGGACGCAAAGTGACCTCACGGGTTATTTCTACAACTGCCAACGAACGGGGAAGATCCAACGCTTTTCATCTTGAGCCTTTCTCCATCATGGATGAAAAGATGCTTGAGTGGATAAAATCGGATGCGGGGCGCAAGGAATACGCAGACACCTTGAATGAGTTTCTTCGTAGACCTTTGGACAACGCTAACTTCTTTATGCCTCACTCTCCAGGGGCAGGAGGATCAGACAACCCGAATACGGGGGACACAGAAGAGTCCGTATCTATAAGCGTGCTTGGGAGTATGCTGCCTGATGGTGATCCTGCTCGTATCGTATCCATTCCTGCTGTGGAGCTTATTCAAGACGATGTTATTGAGTATGACAAACAGCTTGCTGATAAAGGCATAGGAGTAAAAGAACGCAAGAATCACGTTCCTAACAGAGTCCTTGGATCAGTCATAGCGAACACGCTCAACGGAACAATCGAGCCGCAACAAGCTAGAGACATCCTGGATTCTCTTCACGAACTTCGTTACGACAGTGAAACCGAGGGACCGTTAAAGGGACCACTGGTATTTGACGCTGACACAAACAGGCAGAATGCACTACTTGCTGCCAGAAGTTACATTGACAGGATTGAGAACAACATCAACGGGGACAACGCCAAAGCAGCAGAAGCACAGAACAGAAAGGGCATAGCTTTTTATCAGGGGGAGATAAGCAACAAGGTAAACAGACTGCGAGCGGAGAGTGCAACACCCGAGATGCTTGATGATTACTCAGATGCTGTGCGAGAAAAGCTGGAAGAACTGAGCAAGTCCCACCCAAGTCTTATTAACCCAATTCGTGCAGAAGTTCTCAAATACCTAGAGAGCAGTTTGCAAGGTCTGGAGCAGGATATGATAGAGGGATCACCAACTGCGTTGCTAACCAGGAATCTTCAGTTAATCGGGCGTGAGGGGGAACCCGAAAGGATGTTTGGTAAGCTCAGTGCGTTGACGACACTAGATGAACTTAAAGAGAATGATGCGGAACTTTATGACATCGTAAAAAAAGAGGCAAGCGCACTGAAGATCGACTTTGAGGACGATGTATCGATCCAGAACAAATACCTGGGGGACATGAACAGTGCGCTCAGTGACGTAAAGTTGGAGGTATCTAACGAAATCAACGACCAATTCGGAAAAGACAGAGCAGTCTTGGATACTCCTGAGTATTGGGAGGATCTAAGAAAAAGCGTAAGAGAAAGAATACGGGAAGATTTCGAGAAAAAGGTAAGAGGAACGTCTGAAGAGATAAGCAATGAGTTTGGACCTGAACTAGAAGAAAAAGTAGAAGAACGTAAACAAGCAAAGCGAATCACTGATTTTGGTGATTTAGGGTATTTGGATAAAACAACAACAAAAGGGGACACCGGAGTAACAGTAGAAGGGACCGGGAGGCTTGCTGTTATCGACCTAGAGAATGAAGATTTTTATGATATTAACCCCACTTACAAGGGGTTTTGGGGGACGAAACCTGGGCCTTACGATAAGAGAAAGTCTTTTGGGGACGACGACCCTCACAAGCGCATGGTGGGAGGAGAGATTGTTTCTGTTAATGGAGTCAGAATTGCACACTTGAAAAAGCCCTCTCAAATAAGGAGGTTTTTTGACCAAATAAACACAAACCCCTTGATGCAGAAAACGGTTTTAGAAGGAAACACTTCAAGGGACTTTATTAAGTCTTTGTCTGGTTATCGTTCTTATATGCAAAGTCATAACACCTTTTTTGATAATGCGTGGAGAAGGCAGAACAATTTGGATTTGGAGGCAGGAAATACGACCTTCCCTGCTCTTATGCTGGACATAACAAGGTTTGGTTTTTCCTTGGATCAACTGAAACAGGGCAAAATCACAGGTTCTCGCATTATCGCTAAAAAAGGAGAGACAAGTCCTGGGCCTTTTGCTGGCGTACCCGGAACAACCGCGCAACTAGGAGGAACAGAAACTCTTAATATGAGTTTATCTGAAGATCTTGGATTGAATCTAAAAGCCAAACGGACCTTTTCCAGATTCATCTACAACTTTGAATCAATGGTAAGTGACGATGCACTTCGTTCTCTTGGCAAAATAATTGGAATAGACGAAGGAAACCTTGGTGATTTTGTCGAAGCTCAACGAGCAATCGCAGAGAAAAGGTTTGGAACCGATCTTCGTCCCGCAGCAACAGCAGAGTAAAACTCATTTTTAACCTCATTAGTAATCATGTCTCTTCTTTCTTCTCTAGCCCGAGAATCAGTTCCAGGGGGACTGCAAGCACTACCAAGAACTCGATCCGCCTCGCTTGGAGACGAGGCACTTACGGAGACACTCGACTCTACATCTAGTCTCGATCTGCTTGGTGTTACGCAGGATAACACAGGAGAAATTATCTCCAGTGAGGATTTTCAAAGTCCCAAGGATTACCCAAAGGACATTGATCCTGTTGAACCCAAGGAGGAAAGCGACGACGACGATGCTAACATTCTGTGGGATATGATTACCGGAGTGGCGCGAGGGGTTGAGGGGTCAATACAAAGCGTCTACAACCTTCTGGATTTTTCGATGGAAAGTTTCTCTGGAGCACTTTATGGCAAAGACATCTCCTTTCCTGATTACGATAAGAGGTTCATTGCCCCGGAGGGGACTGACACAGTTGCCGGGGGACTGACAGAGGGGATAACTCAGTTCCTTGTTGGTTTTATTCCTGCTGTTCGTGTGTTGAAAGTTGCCCAAGCAGCAACCAAGGCAGGAAAGTTTGGAAGGATTACTGCTGCTGGTGCTGTTGCTGACTTTGCTGTGTTCGATGGATTGAACCAAAGACTCAGCGATCTTATTGAAGCTAACCCCAAGCTGAGAAACCCTGTAACAGCTTATCTTGCTTCAGACGACAATGCTATCCACGGGCGCATCAAGAACACCATTGAGGGCGTTATCCTGGGGTCTGCTTTGACCGGATTGGTTGCTGGAGCAAAGATGACTCCTGCTGCTGCTAAAAAACTCACCGAGTCCTTTACAAACGGTCTGGATGTTCTCAGAAAAGCGAAGAAAACGAGAGAGGGGGGTGAGGGAGCGCAAAAGGAACTTGGTGCTGCTGCACGTAAATTAGAGAAAGATGCAGGGGATGCGGGGAACAATGCCTCCCCCAAAACACCAAAAGAGCAAGCAGACGCACAAAGAAAAGCGGGAGAAACTTTCGGTGATCCAGAGGCAACAGGAACAACACTTGAAGGAGCGACAAAACCAGACGGAACTTCCACAAGCATTGATGAGGCATTTGAAAACGCTACCACTGGAAAGAACCCAGGAGAGCAAGCGTTGTTGAATCTTCCCAAGCAGATTGGGATGCTTAACAGTGTCAATACCCCTGACGAACTGAGAGGCGTGCTTGGTATTATCTACGGTGCTGTGAAAGGTAAGTTGGGGTTATTCAAGGACGCTGACGATTTCCTTGCCCACCAAAGGGCATTTGCGGAAGCTACAGGAGTTTCACCGGACATCTTTTCACCGGAGAACTTGGCAGAGTTTGCGGCAAAGGACGCAAAGTGGGCAGAGATCCACGGTCACGCTTATCTGCTTCGTAAAGCTACCTTGTATTATCACGATCAGTTGTCTGCTGCTGCAAACGCACACGCACTAGATCCGACATCAAAATTGAAGCAAGCGATGTTGTTTCAAGCGGAACGCAAAGTCTCGCTTGCCAATCTTGAGTCATCCCGAATGGCATCAAACTACGGTCACGGTCTACAGAACTACCGAAAAGACAGATGGTTCAGTGAAGCACGGGGAGCAAAGGATCTCGATTTAGATGATGTCACTGAAGCGGTAACGAAAAAGGAAGAACTACGTCTGGAGTATGAACCTGAGTTTATGGACAAGATTGTCGAGGATGGTGGGTTCCTTCTCACCTATGCTGATGACTTGTCCGTCCTTCAGACAAAAAAGGGAGTGGGGGATCTCATTGATATTGCAACTGAGAGACTCAAAACGCTTCAAAAGCGTCCCGCATCCTCTCTCAAGAAAGTAGACAAGGATATTATTGGTTTTTACAAGGGACAGATAAGACGACTTACCAAGCTCAAAAGCACCCTGGATGAAGGGGAAAAAGACCCGAGTGTTCTTCAAAAGCAACTGTCTGACAGTGTAAAGAACCGTCTTAACTTCTACGAGATGGAGACGGGCAAAGTCCTTGATAAAGTTTCTGCTCATCGTTACGGGTCTGGATCAGTAGAACACCACATAGAACGCATCAAGCACGCAGCAAGCCTTGAGCACCCATTGGACCGGGCGCGAGCTTTAGCCAACACGGTAAACAGTGGGTTTGGACGGGCATTGGTTGAAGGGATAGCACAAGTCCACGCAGGTCACATTCTTTCTGGTCCCCCTACTATGACTATTGCTCCTCTTGGGAACATTATGAGTCTTGCCATTAAAACCGTTGAATCCGCAATGGCGGGAGGATGGCGAGCAGTTACAAAGGGGGACACTTCTCTTTTGAGAGCAACTCTTGATTCTGTCTCTCACTTTGAAGATGTGGCACAAGCGTGGAAAAACACCACAGCATCTCTTTCACGGGGAGGAGAACGACACGGGTTGATGCAAGGAAACCGTCCCTTTGTTGAATCAGATACGACCAGGGGAGCACTTGCCCCCGAAAAGTTCAACGTGAGGGCAGATACCCCTGCTGGAAAAGGACTCCAGTGGGCAAACACTTGGACAAAACTTCCCATGAGATTGCTTGGGGGAATGGACGAGTTCTTCAAGGTTCTTTCGTATCTTCAGTTATCCCGCAGAGAGTTGATGATGGAGGGGATAGAAAGAAAGGGGATTACGGACGGACACGAACTTGCCACTTATGTCGCAAACAAGCTGGACAAGCAGATCGTCAGTAATCCTGCTGGCACTGTTCATTCGTTTTCTGAGAAAGGTCTGCTTCGTGCTGCAATCGACGAAGCGAACGAAAGAGGACTTAAAGCCGATTACAAGGGGACAAGAGCACGGTTCATCAACCGTTACATGGCAAAAGCCAAACAGGAGTCACCTCAAGCAAGAACCGCACTTGCTCAGATGGCAGAGGCGTATGCAAAGGACGCTACGTTCACTGAAGATCTCACAGGACCAATTTCCTCCAGGGTTGCTGGCGTGCTTAAAGATGTCCCAATCTTAAAACCGCTTATTCCGTTTCTCACCACTCCTTACAACATCCTGGCTTTTGCTCTAAAAAGATCTCCCATAGGTGCTGTTATTGATGCTGGTCGTTTTGCTAAGAACTCCCTGTTGAGCAAGCAAGCAACGGCAACCAGAAAGAAATACTGGCGTGCATCAGACATAGAGAAAGAAGAAATACTGGGCAGACTCTCGTTCAGTGCTTCGACCGTTGGAGCAATGTGGTTCTTCTTTAATGCCAACAGGGACAGATTTACGGGAGCAGGACCAGCAAACAGGCAGGAACGGGAAGCACTTCAGCTTACGGGGTGGCGACCTTACTCTGTGATGATTGGGGATAAATACGTCAGTTACCAACGTCTTGACCCGTTTGCCACCATGATTGGGATGTTTGCTGATATGTCAAATTACCACCGATACAACCCCGAGGATGAGGACTTACAGCAAGCATTCGGGGCGTTATCATTTACCTTGGCGCACAACATCACTGACAAGTCGTTTCTTCGCGGAGTAAACAACATCCTTAATATCTTCAGAGAACCTGAGATCTACTTTCCCAAAACATTCAGAGACATTGGAGTGGGCATCGCAGTCCCTAATTTGTTTGATAAGATCAACGACACTGAGGGAGCAATAATGCTCAGAGAGTCAAAGACGTTCAGTGATGCTCTCATGCGTAAGATTCCGTTTCTTGAGGACAAGGTTCCTCCGAGACGGACGTTCATGGGGGACGCTATTTACCGAGAAAACCCGTTAGGATTGCTTGGCATTGCCAACCCTATTTATGTGTCGTCTAAAAAGAACGACATCGTGGACAAGGAGATTGGTCAGTTGCTTCACGGGTTCTCAATGCCTGAACCCTATTTCAAAGGGGTAAAGGGCATAGACTTGCGTGAGGTGTTTGACGAAGAGGGAAATCAAGCCTTTGACAGATACCAGGAACTTACGTCAACCGTGGAAATTAAAGGAAAAACCATGAGACAGACGTTGCGTAAGATGATGAAGTCCAAGGCTTATCAACGCATCCCCATGTATATCCCCAACGAGGAGACAGGAAAGGACACCCCAAGGATTAACTTTATCAACCGGATCGTGAGGGCATACCGGAGCAAGGCGCAATACGAACTGGTAAAGGAATACCCGGAACTTCTTGAGCGTTACAAAGAAGCAAGAAAGTCCTACATCCAACAGGTTAAAAGCGGGGAACTTAATCCAATACCGACACCCTGAAAATTCGGAATGGAATCGAACAATGAACAGCACTGTGTCACCATCGTTAGTCGGAGTTACTGGTCTTGTCTTGAACCTCACCCTTGAACAAGTGAACACTGTAGTGGCAATCGCAGTTGGATGCGCCACACTTCTTTATATGGGATTAAAGATCGCACAACTCCTGAAAAAGAAGTAGGTTTCCTCTCACGATACCCCCATATTTCTTTTCTTTATGAGTGAATCTACACAGGAAAACAAGTCGCTGAAACTCGACGCACTCCAGGATCTTTTGATCGACGAGTTCACCTCACGCATCCAAGAGGGCGAAGCTGCCCCTTCGTTACTTAACGCAGCACGGCAACTCCTCAAGGACAACAACATCCACACCAGTGTATCCGAGGGATCTCCCCTTGCGGATCTGGTGAACGTCCTTCCGTTCCAAGATGACGACGACGAGGATCTTTGTGCAGTAGCTAACGAATGAACGTAGAGGAACAACTAACGGACTTTCGGAACTTTTTGTTTGTCTGTTGGAAACACCTCAAGCTACCAGACCCCACTCCGATCCAGTATGAGATCGCTGAGTGGATGCAAAACGGTCCTAAGCGGGGTGTTATCCAAGGGTTCCGGGGAGTGGGCAAAAGCTGGATCTGTTCAGCTTATGTCGTTCATCAGTTGTATCTGGACCCCCAAAAAAACATCCTTGTTGTCTCCGCATCCAAGACACGGGCAGATGACTTCAGCACATTCACGCTTCGTCTGATCCACGAAATGCCGATCTTGGCGCACCTTCAACCAAAGGACAAACAACGCTTCAGTAAGATCTCCTTTGATGTCGGTCCCGCCACGGCATCTCACGCACCGAGCGTAAAGTCCCTTGGGATCACCTCCCAACTCACAGGTTCCCGTGCTGACCTGATCGTTGCTGATGACGTAGAAGTCCCCAACAACAGTGCAACCCAAGGGATGCGGGACAAACTCTCCGAGCAGGTAAAGGAGTTTGAAGCGATCCTTAAACCGGATGACGATTGCAAGGTGCTCTTTCTTGGCACCCCACAGTGCGAGGACAGCATCTACAACAAACTTGTCGAACGGGAATACTCCTCTCAGATCTGGACAGCAAAGAAGATCACCCCGCAACGAAACGAAAAGGTTTATAAATCCAGGGTCAGCGATATTTGCGTAACCTCCGACAAAAAGCACGTAGGGGACGCTACTGAGCCAACACGCTTCAGTGACATTGATCTTGCGGAACGTGAAGTCTCCTACGGACGCTCCGGGTTCGCCATGCAGTTCATGCTGGACCCCAAGTTGTCCGACATGGACAAGTTCCCGCTGAAGGTGAACGACCTTGTTGTCATGGACATTGATGGCGAGACGGCACCGGAAAAGGTGGTGTGGGCGCAAGTGCCTGAGAACACCTGGGACGACAGCGTGCCTAACGTAGGGTTCACCGGGGATCGCTTCTATCGACCAATGAAGATCGTGGGGGACTACATCCCGTTCACCGGAAGCGTCATGTCCATTGACCCGTCAGGACGAGGAAAAGACGAGACATCGTGGGCAGTTGTAAAGATGCTGAACGGGTTCCTTTTTGTTGTCGATTGTGGTGGAACCCAAGGGGGCTACAACGAGCACACCCTCAAAACGCTTGCCCTTAAAGCCCACGAACACAAGACCAACGCCATCATCATAGAAAGCAACTTTGGTGACGGGATGTTCTCCGAGATCTTTAAGCCGTATCTTGAAAAGGTTCACCCTTGCTCCCTGGAGGAAGTCCGTCACAACATCCAAAAGGAACGGCGCATCATCGATGTCATGGAACCCGTGCTCAACCAACACAGGCTTGTTATCGACCCCAAGGTCATCAAGCTCGACTACGAATCGTGCCAGAAATACCCACTGGAGTCCCAACTCCGCTACCAGTTAATCTACCAACTCTCTAGGATCACGGGACAAAAGGGATCACTGACCCACGATGACAGACTCGACGCACTTGCGATGGCAGTTCAATACTGGGTTGACCAGATGGCACAAGACGCAGACACAAAGCGCACTGAACGAAAAGAGGATATGCTCAACGATGAGTTGCGGAAACTTGCCGATTCCTACTACAATCGCAAAGGGGGCAGATCGTCTCCAAATTGGCTCAAATAACATGAAACTTTACCGATTGCTCTTCGACAAGATCAACGAACTTTACAAGAACTCCCCGGAACTTCACGAACACCGGGACGTTACGCTTGAACTACTAAAGAACAAGGCAGAGGGCAAAGATCCCCCACCCACACAAGAAAAAGACGACCGTCCCATCGTAGTGGTTGCTGTGGGACACAGTCGAAAGGGGGACTCTGGTGCAACAACTTGGGACGGAAGCACAAATGAGCACCGATATAACCTCCAGATCGCCACTCAACTGTGCGAATTACTGGAGGAAAGTGAACTGGTTAAGCCTGTTTTACTCAGTAACTACGGAGGAAAGACGTATTCCCAGGCAATCCGGTGGCTTTCAGACAAGGTAAACTCACTTGGAACGGTCGCACTTGTTGTCGAGTTGCACTTTAATTCCGCAGGAAACCCAAAAGCAAAGGGAAGTGAGTTCCTTTTTTGGCACTCTTCGCAAAAAGGAGCACAATTTGCCCAACACTTTTCCCAAAAGATGACCGATTTCTTTCCAACCTTGGTCGAACGGGGACCAAAACCAATCAAAAGTGGGCAAAGAGGGGCGTTATTCTTGAGAAAACTTGCTCCTGTGTGCCTTCTCCTGGAACCGTTCTTTGGCTCAAGTGCCTCCGATTGGAAGATCTTTAAGTCCACAAGGGGCAAAAGTGACCTTGTGAGGTGCTACTTTGAAGCAATCGTTGAAAGTGTGCTCTAAATGGGACGAGAATGCCCCTTAACGGCCTTTGAACCTCTTCCGAGACTCCCCACACCCAAACGACCCCTCGACCTCTTAGAGGGCATCTCTAGGCCCAATGAGGCTATGTGTCGATTTGAACACCACTTCTTCGACACATCGGGGTAACGTGTCGATCCCCCGTCATGTGCTGAATCTAGCAATATCCTCCTTTATCTGACCTATATCTTCACTGAGATCAATTTTGTGGTCATTTCTGATCTTTTCCTCAAGAACATCCAACTGATCTAAAACAAGCCTTTGACCACACACTCTCTTCATCCAAGGAAGGTATCTTTTGACATCAATTAGACTGTTCTCTGGATGCGGCATTGTCTCTGGCGTGAGATTGATGAAAACGCCAATCTTCGTAAAGGATCAACGCTAGATTGGCTAGAAAGAACGTGACGATGAAGGAGGAGACGAGAAATACGATCCTTTCTATTATTGCGTCCATTCTGTCTAGTTGCTTGTCAGTCATGTCCGTTCGCAATCTTGCTCTTGTAAAGATCCTCGGTCAGCTTCTCGACCTGCTTCTCCAGGGATTCCAGCTTCAAATTCTGGCGCACATCGTCAGGAAGAGATCCAGAACCCCATTTTCCGGCAGGCCAAAGTTCTACAAAATTTGAATTCTTTGCCACGTCTCGCCCCATAATCTGGACCTGGAAGTCGTTATGAGAAACTCGGGAATTGAGGCTTGATGCCCACCACACAATCCCTGCCGCTTGTGCTGCCAGGGCCAAAAGTAACCCAATCTTCTCTGTCTTTGCTTGCTCAGCCATAACGAATCTACAGGGATTATCCCCCAAAGAAAAAGGGAACACAACTGCTAGGCATCCATAAAGTCGTCATAGGAGAAGAAAGGTCAACAAATGGGGAAAGGGGGGACTATAGGGGGGATAGGGGTGACTTTAAAGGACATAGAAAGACCTAGTCTGGTAATAACACACTTTTAGTGATTCTTGTTATTAGTCGTTATTAGTCGTCTTTAAGTATCTTTAAAGAGTCTTTAAGTGTCTTTAAGAGGGGAAGCACTAGGTCATGTTTGAAGTGATTTTAATTAACACCTGACCAACAACCAACAAAGACCAACAACAAAGACCACCACCCCTGGTAGTTTAGTTAAAAAAGTGTGAAGGGGTATTACGTATATGTGGGGCTGGAAACTCCCCCCGTGCGGTCCCGGAATGAGCCCCCCCCACCCCTGCTGTTTTTCCAACACTTGCACCTTTTTTCCTGTGGGGAATCCTTGAGCCCCGCAACGGTGGGAAAAAGAAGACATTAAGAGTGTATTATGCTCCCTGGCGTTACGCTTTCCAGGCGATCCGGTCCGGTTTTTGATATTGAAGGCAAAAGCGTGTTTTTTTGTTTTTAA
>VTLG01009398.1_pt1 | contig 36209 bp, 52 predicted proteins | sample 4694571 | NCBI WGS metagenome assembly VTLG01 (sample SAMN12604809, study PRJNA352737) | marine metagenome | biome: ENVO:00000447; feature: ENVO:00000209|ENVO:00000569|ENVO:01000036; material: ENVO:00002151; isolation source: viral sequences binned using virsorter ...
ACTCCTAAAGGTTTACCAAATAATTTGCATTGTAAAACATTATTAGAAGTAAGTAAGTTAGTTTTAATTTGAATTTTATTTAAATTCGGAGTCCATTCATTTATGCCTTCTATTTGTACCGATGTAGGTGGTTCCCATTGCATTGCCCCAACTGCCGACAATTCTACATCTTCTCCTGTAGTAGAATCATCTCCTGTTTGTTGTATTACGCTTCCTAGATCTCTTGAAACATGATTTAAAACGCTTAAATATTGTCCATTAGTATGTAATAATAATGGCGTTTTTATCTCCCAATATTTTATATCATCATTGAAAAGGGGTATAGTACTCTCTCCATAATCGTACATAACATCACTTGACTGTAAATGTATGTCTTCACTATCTATGTAGATTGTTTTATTTTCACCAATTACACAAGGGCTTTTATCTACATGCCCATATACCATAGGAATAGGAGATCCTTTATATTTATCAGGTATCGAGAAATTAGTTCCTAAATGATTGGTTGGTAAATCTTTATGTAAATGCCTTGGAGATCCATCTTCTAATGTTAAAGTAATATTTTTATCTGTCATTGTATAATTTCTAATGATTCCTGAATATACAAGGACATTATCTATAGACATATTTTCCTCTAAATGTGTCAAATCATAAAAATCTATATTATTATTTAAAGGGGAAACCCAAAATATTCTACATTCTTGATCTATAATATCAGATGTTACATTATCTAAAGATAACCATGTTTTATCTTCTATAATTTGCTCTATGGTATTATTCTGATATTCTAGGTTAGATAAGGAAATACTTACATTAGATATTTTATATTTCCTAGATTTTAAATCTATAGATTCCTTTATAACTGGAGGCTTTAATAATAACGGAAGTGTAGTGTAAAGGTTTCCTCTAAATACACCACTAATTCGTGTTGTACTTACAAAAATATAATTATTACTATTAGATAGCGTAGCTAGGTAATTACCTATCATTACAACTGGAATAAGGTTTGTATCCCTATTCTGTAAATGATAATTAAATTGAGGTGGTATATTTAAAGGCATTATCCTATTCCTATATCCTCACCTCTTCTTACAGCTTCTCGAATAGCTGGGATAATACTATCTACAACTGTATCATCAACTAAAGGAGCTGATATATTTAAAGTTATACCTGAACTTCCTTGAGGGCCATCCATATTTGGCCCTTCTAATGGAGTAATTTGAACAGATTCTGCCTTGTTATTTTCACCTGCAAGTATTAATGTGGGCTGTGTCACAACTTCATTCATTCCAGTTTCAGCCTTTTTAACTTCTTTAATTTGATCATTTATTTGTTGCACTCTAGCCATTCCCTCTGCTAACAATGCAGTTCCAAGAATAAAACCACCTACTCCTCCTTTTCCAAATGCTGTCATAGATCCTTCGATAGCACTTCCTATAGCGACAGCTTGAGATATTTTTAAAGCCATTACTGCGTTATCCTTGTTTCCTTTAGATAATGCAACTAAAGAAGATGCAATTTTTTGAGATCCTTCAATAGTCATTTGAGTTTGAGTTTTTGTAGCTATTGAAGCTTTATCAATAGCCTCTGCTTGAGCTTTACTTACATCTATCGATGATTCATCCTGTTTAATAGCAATATCTTGCAAAAATTGTCTTCTAGCAAAGTTTTGATTTGCTATTTCTGTAGCTGTATTAGCATCCCCATACAATAGATTTCTTTTTTCTAATACTTCATTTTCTCTACTTATAGCCATTATTGTCATATTAGTTAAATCTAATTCTTGTTGTCTAGGGAAAAACAAATTTTGTAATTGCACATTTAATTCATTTATTTTCATTCGTAAATCATCTATTCCTGACATTGTTGCTTGAGTATTTCCAAATCTACTCATCGGTCTATCTAATATAATTAACTGCTTTTCTAGTACGTTTAATTCTAAAGTTAACCTTTCTACATTGGCACTTTCTTTTATTTCTTCTAAACTTAATCGCCTTAAACTATCTAAATAACCCCCTACTGCCTCTGATGCTCCTTTAAATAATTGAGCAGATTTTATAATTGCAGGTTCTAGTAACTTTCCGAGTTTTTCAGATGCATCTCCTGCTGCATGTCCTGCCTGTGATAATGCTCCTGCCATTGTTTCAGCTTGAGCTTTTGCCTGTCCTCCAAATGTGTTTGCAATATTTTGTGTTAATGTATTTAATCTTTCTGTAGATCCAACTGCTCCTGTGACTTCAATACCATATCTAGACATAGCATTAGTAGAAGATCCTAATGTTTTAGCAACTAAATCAGCAGCAGCAAACAAGTCCATTCCCTTTGCAGCAGCAAGATCTAATGTGGCTTCTGTTGCCTTTTTTATAGCTTCTTCATCGTCCGTAAACGCTGCAATTAAGGCTTGAGCTTGAATTATATTTTCATCACCGAATGTGGTTACTTGTTGTAATGCAGATGCTTGTTGAAGTAATGCATCTGATGTTCTACCTAATGCCGTTTCTAATTTCTTTTCTGCAAGTTCTTGCTCTCCAAAAGCTTTAACTGATTTTGCAATAACTGCACCTACTCCCCCAAAAGCAAAAGAAACTAATAACAAATTGTTTCTTAACGCCCCCATCGTCCTTCTTAAACCTGCCGTAGCTATCCTCATTCGGCTTAATTCTTTTTCTGAACCTTTAGCCTTTCTTTCTACATCTTTTATATGCTTACTGGTATCTTTTAATTGCTTATTAGCTTTTTGATTTTTAACCTGGAGTTTTATTTCTAATTTATTATCTGGCATTTTTATTTTTCTCCATTATTCTTTGCTCTCTTATTGCAAGTGCTTGTTTAATGATGTGATACTTTTCAATCCAATCTGAAGGAGTTTCTCTATAGCTACCAGGATATGCAGGAGTATGTGTTTCATTACAGTAAACATACATAGAAATATCTTCTTGTGATTCTTCATCTAAAATATTATTATTACAACAAAAAAAAGGCAGTTGCTCATATATATTAACAAGTGATGTGAACGAACTTCCTTTTTTTCTTCTTTCATCTGATTCTTTTTTTAGTAATTTTATATATTTCCAAATATCATTTAAATCATGTATTTCTATCCTTTTACCTATCTCACCACTTAATATACTATTAAAAACATATGGGAAATCATGCCATCTACAGCCCTCGCACTTTTCTTCTATTAAGACATTTAAACCTAGGACGAGGGCTTTGTGGGGTTTACAACTTGAACTTCCTGTATTAGTTTAGCCAATTCAGTTTGTTCTAGGTCTGTTAATTGCATAACTATTTCATCTGGTGCAATTTCCCCATTACTTGCCTTCCAATCCCCTAATCCTGCAAGTCCTTTGTCTAACCATGCATCTTGACATTCATTCAAACCTTCATATAAATGGGATCCATCGGGGCGAATAATCATATTTAAATGATTTTTACATTCCCTAATCTCTAAACGTGATAGTTTTCGGATAATTACTTTTTTTCCTGTTGAAAGTGTTTTCTCAACTGTTGAGAGTGTTTTTTCGGCCATGCTTTTACTCCTTTATTATGTTGCTTTAATTACAGCTAGGTGTCCTCCTCCATCTTCACTACTTGTAGCAGTAAAATCTACTGTTTGAAATACTCCTTCTTCAGCCATATCATAAGATACATTTGATACTATAGCAGTAGGAATGCTAAAATCTATTGTTGATCCATTTCCCAAAGCAATTGCTGCTTCGGCAGCAGTAGCTCCCGAATGACCTTTCCAAAAGGTATCATCATTTATTTGCTGTAAGCTATCTGCTTTCATAGTTATTGAACCAGTAATAGAAAATGCACCTTGTCTTGAATACCCATCTGTTTCCCCATCAGATCCCCGATATCCCACTCTTGTAGCAGGATTTGATATAGTTAAAGAAAATGATCTTACTACGGCTTCATCACCTCCAAAAGTACTAGTTGTGCAATCGAATAATCCTTTTGCATAATCCGAAGCACTTGTCTCTGCACTCACAGAATTATTCTCTATTATAGGCCTATATCCACTCATAAACTGCCCTGATGCCCTTAATCTTCCAGCATCAGTTCCTGCATCCATAGACAAAGTTAAATTTTGCAATATTGCACTATGCATATAATGGTCACGAGCTGTTAATGGATTTTGAATTATAATAAATGCACATTTATTTTCATCTGTTTCGTCTGCATGAGCATAATTAGCAGGAGTAATTGTTTCATCATAAATAATAGACGTTGTAATGGTGTCACCATGAAGAGGATGCATTAAATGTAATAAATTTTGGATTCCTTTTTCATTATCCACAAGCCAATCAAAATCCCATGTCCAAATTCCAGAACCATAATGCTGAACTACATCCTCTGTCCTTAAAGTTCGTAACCCTGCTCGTGCCACTTCTGATCGTTGGTATGCACCTGAATAATCTATCATATTAACTGGTGAATCCACTCTCATTAAAACTTTACTACCAGATACAGCATTTGCATCTTGGGTGACAGCCCCGATTGCACCTGCTGATGATCCTGCATTATTATCTGCTATCCCCACAATAACGCTAAATTCTCTTCCTGAATAAATTTGAGCCATCTTTTACTCCTTTACTATAGTTTTATTAATTAGCCAACTTAATACTTTTTTATTATTCTTATTTAACACTACTGACTTCCCCTTGGATAAATTTTCATATTCGGGAAATGAATCATTATACATAACTGCAAATCTTTCTGGATCTGTAGCCTTATATTTTGTAGTTTTCTTTTTTGCTTTTTCAGCCATTATACACCCTTTTAGATAAAATTTTTATATTACTAGTACTACAATTTACACAAATTATGCAAATATTTTGTATAATTTTCATATTAAATATATTTTGTTGGCACTTGTGTTCCCTTGAACGTAGCATTTGTTACTGTTCCATTCTTTGATCCTTGACTATCATTAGCATCACCTTGTAGCTTCCAATATCCTGATAAGCTTGTGGGCATATCTAATTTAACATCCGACGGGATACCTCCATTATAAATTATATCCACTTCTGATGCACTTAATGCTTTTCCTTTCCAAAATGCAACGTGAGATAAATAGCCATTTAAATAACTAGTGTCGGCATCAGGTGATCTTTTACCAAATCGTAAAGCTTCATCTGTGTCATCTAATGTATTAGCCGTGCCTCTTGGATCACCAGAAACAACAGTTCCACTTCCATTAGTATAAATTTTTAGACCAGTTGCGTGATCTCTATCACAAGTTACACAAATATGATACCAAGTATCTAAAGATGTTGTTGCTGTTGTTACTCCAGATACGGCAGAATTGTCATCCATATAAAATTTAAATGATAAATTATCACTCCCATCAGCAGCAGCTTGGATATGATAATTTTTTCCTACTCCTGCTGTATCTCCTTTCATTAATATCATTTCTAGATCACTTGTAGGTGGAGCAGTATCAATATTCACCCAACATGAAATAGAAAAATCTCCTGTTCCAAAATTTATATCAGCATGGTTTGCAATGGTAATATAATCTCCACTTCCATCAAAATATATAGCATACCTATTAAAAGGCGTATAAGTTACACCTTTATGATTATTTGTTACCCAAGTGCCTCCATTATTATTACCATTAGTAGTATCTCCACTTTGTGTTAAATCATCCATATCATCACCACTTGCTTGTTCAAACTTCCAATACCCTTGTGTTCCTGATTCATAAGTAACATCTCTTGGAATACCATTATTAAGTAATTTATCTCTAACTGAAGATTTATCTACATTATATATAGAAACCTCATCAACGTAACCTTTAAACCATTTTCTATCTGTTGTATGAGTTCCACCTAAAAATATATTATTTGTATTCCTATCACTTGCAACGTCTGTATCAGAGCCTTTTAATACACCATCGATATAAATCCTAGCAATCGTATCACTACTTGTAAGCAATAAATGATGCCACGTTCCTGCTGTAAATGCACCAGCTATTGATATTTCTGTATCTGTTCCTGAATTTGTTTTTTTGAAAAACATATAACCTGATTCAAATGTAGTTGCATCTGAAAAGTTTACAGCAACATATATATCACCATTTGAACTGGATGTATAAGCATTAGAGCCACTTGCTATTAAAACACCTCCGTAATCTGTGGTGCTTTCAGGTAAAGCATCTACCTTAAACCATAAAGATATAGCAAACTCTCCACTACTCCCCATCCAGTTAGCACTTCTTGGAAGTTCCATAAATGAGCCTGAATTATATGGCGTTCCTGAGTCTGTTGTTCCTGTAAATTGCATAGCATATGAGCTATAAGGAGATGGCACATCTGTGCTAAAAGTACATCCATTAGTCAATGTTCCAGTATTACCTTCACCACTTAAATCAACAACTGTTGAACCTGAACCTTCTTCCATTCTATAATACGCTTTTAAATTAGATGTTTTACTCGAATCATAAGATGCTGCCAACCTTAAATCATTTGGAGAGCCATTATTATATAATGACAATACATTAGCAGCACTTAAATCATCATTAAATACTGCAAACTCATCTATCAAGCCATCAAATACATAATTACTATTAGTTGCTGCCCCAATTATTAGTTTTCCACTTGCAAAATCCATCTCTGTAGTGGTTGGAAAGTCTGACGCTGGGTCTTGATCGCTATTTGCTATTCCAAGTGCTACTCCATTTAAATACATTTTTGTGGCAGCAATAGCAGCAGATTCACTTGTTCCATCTCCTCTACCCTTATAAACTAACACAAAATGATGCCATCCTGTTGCCGATCCATCATCTGCCCTCGTATCCCATACTCCTGTGCTATTTAATTTCCAAAATTCAGCATCATTTAAACTTAATTGAAGGTAACTTGGTCTGATTGAATTAGTAGCATCAATATTAAATTTTACTATAATCTCTCTCTTTGTACTTGATGATGTAGTTCCACTATCGTGAAATTCTCCTCCTAATTGGAATAATTGCATAGCCCAACTATGTGTAGCAAGTCCTGATCCTTTAAACCATAAAGAAACAGAAAGATCACCAGTATAATTATCCCCTAATGTATTGCATAATCCTGTTCCACAATCTATATATGGCCCATTTCTCGGTGATGATCCATCATCAGGATCAGGAAAAGATGCAGAATATACAGAAGGTACAGAAGTATATGAAAATGATGTAGCAGTATTAAAGTTCCCTGCATTATCTTGGAATCTATCTGCTGGACATGTTACAACTACAGTTCCATCTACAGGAGTTAATGTTGCTGTATATGACGTTCCTGAACCTGAAAAACTACTCATAGTTCCATTTGTTATAGTTACATCATCTGCTGTAAAATCGTTAGTATGTTCACTTATAGTAAATGTTATAGTTACTGGAGAATCCGTAGAATATGCACCACTATTAATAGTTGCTCCACTTGAATTAGTTAAAACTATTGATGCTGTTGGAGCAGTAGTATCAGTTGCTAAATCATTTGTATGGTTACATATAAAATTTAAGACAACATTCAACTCTTCTGGATCTTCGTTATTAATTTCCGTATTACTTATAGTACAACCTAAAGCATAAGATCCGTCTGATAACAGCATTGAGCTATTATTTGCAGTTACTGTTTCTATTCTAGATATTGTTCTCATAACCTGATCAATATCTTTTTTTTCCAAACTAGACTGTTTATAATATAATCTAATATCTACTGCATATTGTCTTCTTTCTTTTTCTGGAAAATAACCTTCCAATTCACTAGACATTGGCCTTATTATCATATAATTACTGTCTTGATAATTATTTGTTAAATTTACATAAACTTTTAAGGCTGATCCAAACTCTATTCGCAACAAACTTTGGAGTTTTTTTAAAATATTTTCCCAATTATTGTAAAATCCTACTGCCACTTATGCCGTATTTCCTAAATGTATACATTTGTAATCTAATTCAGCAACATACTGATCTTCCCCTTCAGTATCTAAAATTTCATAATTTACCAGTCTTCCATTAATAATATTTGTACTGTCTGCCAATGTCATTGTTCTATTATTTCCTATAACTGATTCTAGCCTTGACAATATTCTGAACATATTATACATGCTATTCTGACTTATATTTTCATCTAATAAATAATAAGTAATTTGAAAACTATATTCTCTTAATTCCCCTTTTGCCAACTTTTCTATTATATCATTTGATACAAACAAAATTTTAATAAATTGACTACTTGAATAATCACCCTCACCTATATAAACTGGCAAAGAACCACCAAATTCTTTAGCAAATACATTTTTTAATTTGTTGGCTATATTAGTCCAATTATTTGTATATGTTACAGCCACATTTAAAGGTTATAATCTCTCCTGGACATTCTTATGGATCCAATTTGAGAATTACTTGTTTTTCTTTCACTTGAATAAAGCCGAACCTCCCATTGATCATTTTGGTTCATCGCTGAACCCTGCCATCTACAATACCATCCACCATAAACACTTTGCAAAGTTCCCGTTACCTTAATATCGGTTGTTTCACTTCCCAACAATGCATCATTTCCGTAATGTTCTACTTTAACTATTGCAACTCCATAAGCCCCTGCTGTTGTGCAAGTTATACGAAGCAATTCAAAAGGTACGCCAGAATACGCTCCTCCTGTTTCTACTATATCCATAGATCCAGCTTTTGTTAAAACACTTACTTTGCCTTGAGAATCTTTTTTATCTACTTCGTACTGTAGTTTATATTCACCTCGGTTTAATTTGTCTACAATCCCAGTTTCATCTGCATTAGTAACTAAACTATACCATTTATCTGCTTCTTCATGCTTATTTTCAGTTCTTAATAAGTTTGTCGCACATAAATAACAAGTTGCTTCTATTATGATTGCATCATATTCCGTAGATGCCGAAGAATAAGCCGTATTTAGGTCAAATTGAGCAGATTTCGGCACAGGAGTAGGAAACCTTGCATCTAACATATTATTTAGCTTCATGGACGCATTTACAAGCATTTGGTCAAAATAAGTAGCATTGTCAATTCCTGCCTCAAATAGCTGATCATGTATTGTTGTAGAACTATAGCCTGAATTATAATAATAAACAGAATCAAGGTCAGCATCATAATACCATTCTCCATTTACATTAACTACCCCACTATTAGCCTCTGGTGACCCTTCATCATATCCATTTGTAAAAAATTGGGTTATTAGCCCTGTGTTGTCTGCTCTAAATAAAGTTCCACTATGAACCACCCATCCTAATATTTGACGTTTAGTATCAAATTGACTAAAAGCAGGGTAATACATCTCTAAATCTGTTTGACTTGCATATTTAAAATCTGTTGCCATTATTTACCTCTTCTTTTCTTTTTAGGTCTACCTACTTTTTTACCATATGTTCCCGTACCTTTAGGCATATTATCTCCTTATTATAGTGAGTTCTCCTGTTGCTTTTTGGTTAGGCATATTTCCATACACAGCTTTTAAAGAATTCATTTTTGCACTATCTGTAGCATCCTTTTTTCCCGAAAATGGAGAAGAATGTAGGCAACTATAAACAAATTCTGCATTAGCAGGAGCATTCCACATTTCTATTTCCCCAGTTTCGTAGTTTATAGCACCTCCACATATTCCTCTTAAATGCCCGTATCCGTCATCATAGCAAAATACTTTTTCATTTGCCGATGATTGATAAGTTACTTTGTCATAAGTGACATCATCAGGTAAACTAGCAGCTATTGCTGTTGGTATTGTCGCAGGAAATCTACCGATTTTGTTACTTGTATCAAAAAGTTCATCCGTTCCTGCCGTTCCATCTGTGTTTGTTGTTACAGATATAGCAGAAGTTGATAATCTTTGTCCACTAGTAACTCGCAAATTCCCATCTGTTATGGAAACGATTGCCTTTTTCTCATATCCATTTTTAGCAGTATTGTAATATAAAGCATCTATACTTTCCTGAAGCTTTTGTACTACTCCATTTTTTCCACCCATATTTACATTAGAACTATCAACTGTGAATGTAATTTTATCAGTTGTCGCTCCGTCAATACTTACAGATAGATAATATGTCGTTCCAGCAGTCAAACCAGAATTTGTCGATGAAGTTATATCACCATCATCTGTTAAATTTTGATAACCTGCTTCATAAAATTTAATAGCAATACTACCAGGAGTTATTCCTTGCAAATGAGTCGCTCCACGCCCTTTACCAAAAAAGTTTGTACAATGAAATCTGCCTCCTGCATCCGTCTGAACCACAGTATACCTATTATACTGCCCTGCATAAGTATTAAAGAATGGATAATAAACTTTAGCATTATTGACAGCTCCCGAAGTTGCATCTGTTTGAGAATCCTTATCTGCTGCACTCGTTCCGAATAATCCACGCTCTACAGTTAAAAGATTTGTACTAATAGCAGTTACTTTCATTATTTCAATTCTTGTTGCTGTTGTATCATTAATTCCAAGTTGAATATAATCGCCAACTCTAAAGTAATCTCCATCATCTACTGTAATAGACGTATCTGCTGCCTCTACTCCAACATCATCTATTAATATCCCTGTATCTTCATAAGCAAAGTTTGCAGTCACCAAAGGCGTTGCATTAGTTAGCACTTCTCCAGCATATTGAGCTATATCTTCATCTGTTACAATCGCTGGACAATCTGGAATTAACATTCTTTGATTTTGCTTTAACAAGTGATGGACATGATAAGTATTACCACTCATTGTGTCCTCATCTGTCCATAATCTATATGCTAAAACTGCTATTACAGCGTGTTTGCCTGTATTAATTATTTCTAGATCGCCTAAATCTCCTGTTTTAACTGATCCTTCTGTAGTTGCAGTTTCTACATCTAATAATAATTTATTATCTGCTTCTGAATATGTAACGCTATGTATTCTCTCTTTAACTACAGTAGGCGTAGACTGCTGATTAGACGTTCCTCCCCCTCCTCCTCCTTGTGTTGAATCACCTAACGCTGGGTATGGTGCAGGTGGTGGGGTTGATCCGTTTGTAGACATTCTTGGCATAATTTTATCTCCTTATTACCTTATATGATATTTAATTTGAAAACTGACTGACACATCCGAAGTATCTGTGGCATTTTCTACAAATCCGATTACTACTTTATCTAAATCTATATTAGCAGTATCTAGTGAGAATGTTCCAGTCTTAACTCCTGAATTTATTGCCGATACACTTGCATTAGCATGGACTGCCCCTGCCGATAAATCCCCAAAATTTGTAGAATTATCCATTGTATAGCTCATAATGTGAAAATTTAAAGTTGCAGAACCATCAGCCATTGCCATATATCTAACAGAATCTATTGTTATATTATTATCTAAATACCAATAAGAAGCTATTGCAATTCTCGGAGTTCCATCAGAACTTATATCTAATGTAGTAGCAGGATCAGTTCCAGTTCCAAACATAGAAGAATCTACAGCAATATCATCTCCTGAATCTGAAAACATCATTGGATTAGCTACCATGGGATTATGAACTCCTGCTGATGGACTAAAGTCAAATAAACCCATATCTTTATACATAGTTAAGGCATTAACTTGTGATACTCCTGCCTTTACTAATGAGCTACTGGTATCAACAGATAAGATATTAGACCCACTTTGATTCTTAACAAGCATTGCTTGATTGGAATCATCATTTTGTGGCTGTACATGAAATACATCATCACTTAAAGATACACTTGTATTTACGCCATCACCTGCCTGTATAGAGGTAGTAGAGGTTGGAGTTCCATTATTACCACTATGCCCAAATTGTAAAAACCTTTTAAAATATGTGTTGTATGCTTGTCCTAATAATGTTGGCATATTATCTCCTAAAAATTTGCTCCAAAAAAAGTTGCATTATCTGTTATAGCGTAATTTATTTCCAGCTTAGGATCACGAATTGTACTTACCCATTCCTTGTACGTAACAGCTATTCTTGTATAATCTCCACCTCCACTTGGGGCAGCTCCAACATGATCACTAATATTGCTTACTAATGCACAAGTAAAAGTTCCCCCACTACCGATTGCACTTTGTAAAGCTGAAATACCATCAGAATTTAATACAAAACTATGATACCCTGCTGTTGTAGAGATAGAAACTACTGAACTATAATTATCAAACCAAGTTGTACCACTTGAATAAACATTACCATAATCTCCAGTATCTACTGCCGTAGAAATCGAAGAAGCACCTGTTAAAATTGTACCTGCCAAAATTCCTGTTGAACCTATATTATCACAATATATTTTTACTGTTGCCTCATCAACTGTTCCCGAAGCAGACGAACAATCAAAAGCAAAAAAACTTCTATTATTATAATATGTTGTACCTGCCCTCCCACTTATCGTTCTTGAATACACTCCTGCACTATGATTTGTTGCTGTATCGGTAAAAGTAGTTGCTGTTCCAGTTTGGGTGTCACTCCAACTTGTTGTACCTGTTCTCCCAGCCATACCATCTACGCTTGAATATATCGTTTCATCTGCCATTAAATTACCACCTTTGGCATATAATATTTCCCTTGTAAAGTTGTATACATATTAATTACTGGACTAATATCTACTTCTTCAAAACTAATATTATCAAAAGTATACGCATTATCCTGACTTGCATAATTATTCCAGTAAGTTACTTTCGCACCACTTTTACCCCTCGCTACTGCAAAATTCTTAAAATTATCTAAACTTTCATCTCCAAATGTATCTAAAAATATCCCATCATAAGAAGATAAAGAAACGCTATTCCAGTCACCCTCAACAACTGTAACATTAGATTTGCTATTTGCCCATACATTTAGTTTTTGAATAATTTGAGGATGTATTTCAACTATTGTATGTGAATTAACACCTTGAGCCTGTATATAGTCCGAACATATACCCATTCCAAATCCTATTTCTAAAATATCTCCTTTACTTTGACAAACATACTCTGCACTTTTTTCCATAATTGGAGCTTCCCAAGACATCATCACCTCCATATTGCCATATTCTTCATCAGCAATTATTTTATCACTTTCGAAGGTTAATATAGTATCCTTAAATGCCATTATACAGTTGCGAATCCTATACTTCCTACGCCATGATAGCTTGTTCCATCAAAATAAAAAGATACTATATCTATAGCACCATTAGCAGTTGATAAAGTTGGTTTTGCTCCACCTGCCCATTTAACATTAGCGTGATAATTACCTGCTGTTATTGTGTCACTACCATCTCCTTGCACTATTTTTAAAATAAGATTACAAGCTCCAGCAGGATCGGTAAAATTTATTGTATTACTTGTACCTGTAATTGTCAATTTTTGTTTTTGACTAACATTCCAATCTATAGTTGCCGATGCTGAACCTCCAGAAGAATCACAGGTATTAGTTGTTTCAGCAGCAAAATATATTGTATTAGTAACCTTTACATCGCCTCCATCTGTAAATCTTATTACTTCATCTCCGTCAAATTGTTTAATTACTAAATCTTTAGAATCTACTTTTTGCTGAATAACTCCATCTCCACTATTTTCATTAGTAATATGTATTAAACCAGTTGCACCCCCAAATTTTAATATTATTTGATCCCCATCTGCATCTAATGAGATATCCCCTGAAGAATCTAGAGTTATATCTCCTCCTCCAGTTGTAGATATAGTTATTAAACCATTTGCACCTCCTGCTAATTCAGCGTAGTCTGAAACATCTAAAATAGAATATAATCTAAATGAAGCCGATGCCGTTCCTACTCCTCCATCATTATGAATTTCTACTGTTTTACTACCACCACTTAAAAACTCTGTAATATCACTTGCTCTTAATATAATTTTAGTAGCATCAATAAAGACATTTCCTGCATCATCGATTGCAAAATTCTCCGATTGAATGTTTTTTAATGTGCCTATTACTTCTAAATTCTTAACCCTTATCTTGTCTTTTGCTACCTCTAAAGCAGATGATTCTCCATCGAACTTTACAGTTCTTAAATTTTCATCTAGAGGGTTTTCTAATGTAATATTTTTAGCCACTTGACTTAACTTTTTTAGGTTTTTTACTTAAAGTTTCTAATTTATTTAAACGATTTTCTAACATAGATATTTCACCTGCTAACATATCAATATGTTCTTTATGTTTTTTTACTTCCACATCTAATTCATTGGGTTGTTCAACGTATTGAAGCACTTTATCTAATTTAAATACTTGCATAAAATGATCCATCATTTTAGGCATTATTAGTTTTAAAATCATAGGTGCGAAGGAAGCTGGTAACATTATTTCTTAACCATGCCTTCAATTACATCTTTTACTGCTGATAAAACACCTTCAGCAAGTTTAATTTCGTCAGATTCTTTCACAAATGGAATATCAACTTGTGCTGCAATTTTGGTTGCTAATTCCTTCTTATTTGCTTCAAGCTGACCTATTACCATATTTATAGCCATGCTTTTAATTGCATCTATTAATGCTTTCATTATTTCCCCTATTTATTGTAAATATTTCTTTTGATATACTCTAAATCATCTTCCATGCCACTTACTCTTGCATCCATCACTCTAATTAATTCATCTTGCCTTACATCGCTTGGAATTGGAGCATCCTGTAAAGCCTTCATTTCATTAATAGTCTGTGTATTTCTTTTTGATTCATTTTCTATAAATGCTATCCTTGAAGTTAATTGACTATACCCCCATACCATAGCAGTAATAAAACCAACTACCTGAATTATCATAGGTAGGCTTATATTCAAGCTGGTCTTATCACTTATTCTATTATTCATTTTATAAATTCTTCTTTTAATGGAGGTAGATTATCTAAATATTTAGCTATCTTACAAGCTTTCATATATTCTATTTCTTCTTCTTTCCCCAACTGAATGGGTTTAGGTTTAGTTCGCTTTCGTACCACAGCATCCTATCTTCCATATCCTTTATATGTTTTAATTCAGCAGCCTTTCTTTCTTCATTATGAAGGTCAATCTCCTCCATAGCAAGAACCATTTTCCTTTCAAGTTCCTGAATCCTATTTTCCATTTTCCAAAAAGCATATACGACTATCGCTGTTCCTGCTATTATCTGTAAAAGCCACTTAAAGTTTAGAGTAACTGAAAATGAATCCCCTATTACTTCACCTTTATATGATCTTGCACCTTTGACTTCATCTTTCACTTTTTAAGTCCATTACCACTTAATTTAGCCATAATTGATATAGTCTGATCCATCCTTGAAAGTATTTCATTCATATTTTGCCTATTCTGCTCTCTTTCTTCCTTACTATTATCAATCAACTTAATTATTATATTCTCAATTCTATTATGGTTGTCTGCAATTTGCTTCATCAAATCATTTGCCATCCATTGAAATAATTTCACCATTGCATAAGAAACACCTCCAAGCATAGCTACAGGTATTCCAAAACGCTCTGCTATGCCAATTATGTCTTCCACTAACCATGTTCTCTAACAATGGTAGCAAGTTGATTTGCTCTGTTTGGGGTTTGTTTTGCCCATCTACTATCAAGCATCTCTTCAGCAGCACCTTTCCAATTTTTATCTATCATATTGGCTATTGCTTTTTTAAATTTACTCCATCCAGTTATACCTAATTGATAGCAACATTCGATGACTACATTTTTTATCTCTGGAGGCAAATCATCATACCAATCAAATCTTTTGGAAATTTCTAAATGTTTTTTCGCTACTCTGTTAGCAAGTAACAATGAGGCTTCTTCTTCGGTAAGTTCTAAATCTTTTATAGCAAACCCATATCCAATCGTATCATAACCCTCTGTGCATTTATAAACCTTACTTCTAAAACCCTCATTAACTTTTAATCTATCAATAAGTGTTTTGAAGTCAGGAATCATTTCTTAAAGATTTTATCGTAATTCTTTTTATACTGCTCATCAGCAAGGTTGATGCGATAAAAATCACCTTTACCCTGTGTGTTTTTACCTAAAATTTTTGCATTAAGACCTTGAACACCACCATTTCTTATTTTTTTTGATAAATCCATTATTTCTTTTTTACCTTAGCTTTTGGCTTTGCTTTAGGTTTTGCTTTTGGCTTTGCAATTATTTCTTCCCAACCTTTATCTTTTAACCTTTGCAATTTTTCTGGAGTTAATTTTTTCTCTGGGAAATCTCTTATTTCCCCTCTATCTGCTATTCTTATTCCATTATATTTAAATTTTCTCAATTTACCCCCTTGTGTTATAAGGGAGCAGTTTCCTGCTCCCTTTTTAACTACTTACTTAATCACTAACTATTAAGTTTTGCTATCAGTTAATGAAATAACCCTTCTATTTCCTGCTGAATCAGCAGTTCTACATACAGCACCATACAATGCATCTGTTGAAATAAGGTCTTGCATATATGTATGCTGATATGATGATTTCACATTTGCATCTTGAATAGCCCAATATAATGCACTATCATGGATTGCAAATCCTCTTAAATAATCATCATCAGTTGAAGCACCTGTATCAAAACCATCCCATGCTGTATGAATACCAGCTCCAGATGCAGCTGCAACAGAACCAACATCCATAAATGCACTATTAGATGCTATTACTGGCATCCCAAGTAAACTACCAACTAATCCTGCTCCACCTGTGCTAGAATTTAATCCTCCAACACCCTGTGTCCAAGAGTTTCCAAAGTTACTTGTATTTGCCAAAGAACCATAAGCAGTTGGACCTAAAACAATTTTCCAACCATCTGTGCTTCCAGTTTCACCTGCAATAATACCCATTAAAGATGCTAAATGAGCAGGAGTTAAAGCAGTTCCAACCTCTACATTCATTGTTGCATTAGCATTTACACCATCACCACTACCTAAAACAGTTGTTAATTGAGCCACAACTGTGTACATTAGGTGATTATCAACTGCTTTTGCAATAGCATAGCCTAATTGACCAGAATAGAGTGAAAACATGTCATAGGCAGCTTGTGCCTTTACTGCATCTGGCAACCACAACGGAGCAGCATAATGCTGGTCTATTAGCAGTTCTGTATCTACACCAGTATCACCACCAGATACATCAACCTCTAAAACTTCTGCATTTTGTGTTACAGCCTTTACTGTTGGTACACCAATATGGGGCAATCTTATTTTATCCCCACCTTGAGCTTTTGCAATACCAGATAAATCTGTTCCACATTGTGTCATTATTGTATTTTTATTAAAAGATTCTATGATTGCCTGTCCCCAAATTTCTGGAACAAACTCTAAAGCTAGTGTATCATTATTAGCACCCATTGTGCTAGAACTATTTACACCACCTATAAGTACATTAGAACCTAACGGATTAGTTAAAGCCATTAATATATTCCTTTACATTATTTAAATTTGTTGTTTAAAAGTTTGCTCATGCCATGCCCTTCTTTCTGCTTCTGTCATATCTGAATAACTTTTATTATTCAAACTGCTTCTTACAGCACCTAAAGATTCTTTAGGATTTGAAACAGTTTCTGGCTGGATTAAAGCCTTTTCTTTATTTAATTCTTCCAAAAAATCAACAGATTTTGTTGCAAGATGTTCTTTTCTATCTTCATCAGAAGTTAAACCATTGATTAAATTTTGTTTATAATTGCTAACAATCCCAGTTTGAGATTCCAATTTAGCATTTAAATTATCAATGGTAGAAGATTGTTCTGCTAACAACTCTTTATACTTTCCTTCATCTTCTAGCTTCTTTACCCTTCGTTTTTCATCAGATGCATCTCTTTTAGAAAGTTCTGCTTCTAATGTTTTTATCTTTTCTTTTTTTGCCATTACCTCTGACAATAACCCATCATTTGAAGGTGATTCTGGATTATTCTGTGCCACATTATCCTGGGCTTCTTGAGTCGTATCTGACTTCATTTCTTCGGACATAATCTCTCCTTTTTATTAAAATACGTTGAATATAAATTATAATAATTTATAAATTAAAGCACTATTAAAACAAAATATTTGTAATTTACTTGTGGATAACTTAAATAATTATAAACAACAATGGTTCGATTTTGTAGAATATAATCCACACCCAGGGCAAATGCTCCTACATAATCCACCTAAAGGGGTATACGACTATAACCATAATCCTAATGGTGCAAGGTTTATAGTTGCTTGTTGTGGTAGAAGATTTGGAAAGTCCTATTCTGCTGCTAGAGAGGCTGAAGTAGTTGTTACCCAACCAAATAAAGTTGTTTGGATAGTCGCACCAAGTTATAACACCTCGGAAAAAATATTTAGAATTGTATATGATGAACTAGTTGTAAAAAAAGGATATAAACCATCACATTATTCTCATAAAGAACAAATATTAAAATTTAATTGGTCTGGTGGCCAATCTCAAATTTGTGGAAAAAGTGCTGAACACCCATCAGGACTAATAGGGGAAGGTTGCGACCTAGTTATACTAGACGAGGCATCTAAAATTCCAAATTTAAAACGTATCTGGGAAATGTATGTACGACCCACTCTTTCTGATAAAAAGGGTAGAGCTATATTTATCTCTACCCCAGATGGTTATGGAACATTTTATGAGCTTTATCTTCGAGGAAAAACTGAACCAGGATGGCATTCATTTAATTCTCCGTCTTGGCACAATACATTTGCTTTTCCCGATGGTGAAGATGATCCAGATTTGATAGAAGCTAGACACACTTTATCAAAGGAGGTTTATGAGCAAGAATATAAAGCAGAATTCACTTCATTATCAGGTCGGATTTACAATGATTTTACTCGGCATGATAATGTGGGTAATTATAATTACCACCCTTTGTTACCTACTTTCATTAGTATTGATTTTGGCTATAGAATGCCAGGAGTTTTATTTTTTCAAACTTCAAAAGGGCCAGATGGTTTAGAGCATGTTTATTTAATTGATGAGATTATACATAAAACTAATATGAAAACTCTTGATCTAGTCAATGCTATAAAAGAAAAAAATTATAGGATAGTTAGGGTTTTCGGGGATCCTGCTGGTTATCAAGTTCAATCATCAGTAGGAGTAGGTGAAGCTGAAATATTCTATCAAATGACAGGCTATAGAGTTTATTCAGTTCGTAATAAAGCAAGTACTAATATTAATTCGGGGATTTCTCATGTTAGAAACTTTATATTATCTGCTGATGGCACTAGGAGATTACATATAAGTGAAAAATGCCATGGAATTATAGAAGATATTGAATCTTATCGATATCCTGAAAGTAAAGATGGAGCAAATATAAAAGAAGCACCCTTAAAAGATGGAATGAGTGATCATGGCTGTGATGCACTACGATATTTTTTTATAAATAAGTTTCCAATTAAAAATTCTAAAATAAGGACTCATAAAAGATGATATATGATTTACAGGAATATGCAAGTAATTTAATAGAAAATAGTATAAAAAATGCAAAATCATTAAAGCTCAAATCACGCTTTAGCTTTATAGATAAATTATTAGACTATTATCAAGGCGAAAATACAGTTCAATATATTGCTGATAAATTTAAAGCATCTGCTTTTAAAGAAGTTCCTATAACATCTTACAATGTAACTAAAAGAATGATAGATAGAATGTCTAGAATATATACATTAGGAGCAACTAGGACATTAGAATCTAAAAACGATATATATAATTCATTAACTAGATATAAAGATTTTAAGATAAAGCATATTGAAAAAATGGTTCGTTTAGTTGGAACTATTGCAGTTCAAGTGTCATGGAAAACAAATGGCAATAATGATAATTATTTTGATTATACTCCATTTTATAAGTTTGATGTTATTACTAACCCCAACAATCCTCTAGAAGCTTTAGCAATAATATATCCTATGCTATTACCAGTTGATGATGCTTCTCAAGCTCCAAAAGAAATGTTTTGCTATTGGGATAGTAATGTTAAACGGATATATGATGCTGATATGAACATAGTTAGCGAAGAACCACATTCATATGGTAGACTGCCTTTTATCTTTCTTCATAAAGACCATCAAGTAGATAGTTTTTTCTGTTATCCAGCTTATGATATCATATCAGTTAATGAAATGGTAAACATTTTATTTACAGAGATGAATTTAGGCATGAGATTCCAGATGTTTGGCCAATATGTCGCTACAGGATTATATTCAGATGAAAAAATACAAAGAGCTGGTTCAGATGAAATAATAGTAATGCCAGAAGGTACTGACTTGTCGATATTATCTCCTAGTGTCAATATATCAGAAGCTTTAAAACTTGCACGGGCCATGTTAGAACTTGTAGCACAAAACAATCATTTACAAATCAGCTTCTCTGAAACAAATAGAGATAGACCTAGTTCAGGTATTGCACTTAAAATAAAAGATTTAGAAAGATTTGAAGACTATCAAGATGATTTAGAGCTATTTGCTCATTATGAAAGAGAAATATATGATCTTGAGAAAACAATTGCCCGTGTTAACGAGTTCAATCTGCCATTCAACTTTGGAGTTGACTTTAATGAACCTGAATATCCAATGAACATACCTGATGAGATCTCCTGGAATACATGGTTGTTGGATAATAATCTTACTACACGGGCAAAATTATTACAAAAATACAATAAAGACCTATCTAGCATACAAGCAGATGCAGAATTAATAGCAAATAAGGAAATCAATGGCAGAGAAGAACAGCCAGAACGGCAAGGATCAATTTTTGAAAGACTTCGTGCTGGAACTCAAAGACCTGAATGATATAGAATATACAGTATCAGAGTTTCAAGAAAATTCTAGCATAAAAGAACTAAAGCAATACTACTTAAACCAATTTGAATTAGCATTTGGTAAGCATTTGTTAAAGTTTGTTAAAGCATTTGCTTTAGGTAAACAATTTGCAGAAAGGGTAAAAGATGAAAGTGGCTCGTAATTTCGATATAAATAAGCTTTTAAAATCCAATGCTACAGCGTTGTGGTTAAATCAATGGGGGAACTTAATTAACCAGTCTATTCAAGATGGTTTAAATAAAGGGGAAGATATAAACGGCGATAGGTTTGAACCTGGGGGCGAGTTTACGCATAAAAGCACACATGATGGCCATCCTCATAAAAGACCACTTATAAGGTCTGGTAGATTGCAAAAATCCGTAAGAAAGCTTCCTGCAAAACGTAAAAAACTTTCATTTACAATAAAAAGCAACGTCAAATCAAAAGCTAGATGGAATATTGAAGTAGATGGGAAAAAATATTCAGGAACTAGAAGCAAAAAAGGTATTAACTATGGGGCGATGCACAATAGAGGTAAAATAACAGCATATAAAACATCTTCTTCTTCTTTTATAAAAAATAAAAATGTTAAACCTCGAATTTGGTTTGGTATACCTAAAGACTTATTAGTCGGTGGTGATAAGTATAATAAAATGAAAGATCTTGTACATTACTGGAATAAAGCAATGTCTTTACCTTTTATGAAAGATTTTAAATAATGGCAGAGCTTACAGATATATTCGGAGAAGACTTTGAAGCTATATTAGAAAAATTAGATGACTTGACTCCAGAGCAAGAACTTTTATTATTAGCAGTAATAGAAAAAGCCACTAAACAAGCCGATATATTTGAGCTACAAATCCAACAAGAAATTAATACTATGATTATTAATGGAATGGCTGACGATACAGCAGAAATGGTTATAAAAGGAGAATTAAAAAAAGGTGGTCGTTTATTTGGAATGTTAAATAACTCAATTAAAGCTGCACTTGTAGAAGGAATAAATCAATCCTCTAGACTCGGTCAGTATCAACAATATGAATTAGATCAGCAAGAGTTTACATGGGTGACTGTATCTGGCCATAGAATATGTGAAGACTGCGAATCTAGAGCTGGGGATACAGGCACATTTGAATACCATGCATCTAAAGGGCTTCCTGGAGCTGGATGGTCATTATGTAAACAGTATTGCTATTGTGTTTTAGATCCTTCAGGAGATATATCTAACAATATAGAAGTGCCTACTGAATCTAATATCAGGGAGAAGAGGGCTTAATACCAGCCTTCTTTTCTAAACTCTCTAATCTCTTTAACCACACAGCCCTCTCAGTCCTTGTTGGTCTTCCAGATCCAAGTGACTCTAATCCAACTTTTTTAGCCCTACGTTTAAGTTTCATAAGTGCATTCCTTTTTTCCTTATTTACTTTAGTTTTCTTGTAAGGTCTTTTGTAAGTCTTTTCACTAGAATCCTCTACAGTTTGTTCAGGAATTTGAGATACTTCTACATGCACTTCATCATGCACTTTACTTTGCACTTCCATCATAGGATCCTGTAGATCTTTTTCTGTATTTATATTGTTAATCTGGTTAAATTGAACAAAAGGGGATTGCATACCATGAACTTTTTTCTCAAGCTTATCATGCAAATTAAATACAAATTCAGCAGCTTTGGTACTCCCATTATTCATCTCCTGAACCTGTGCTTCGTATCCAGTTATTAGATCTTGACCTCTAGTCACTACATATCTTGACCATAATGCATCTAAAAACTCTTTCTTTTTAAACCACTCTATTATAGTGCAATATGGAATTTTAGCCTTCTCTGCTAACTTTGTTTTAGCCATACTTGGATTACTACAATATAACTCAATTGCATTCCACCACCTTGGATTATTTAGTTTCTTTGCCATGCACTTAATTTAAAAAAAAAATTCTATTATACAAGTGTATGTTTTTTATTTATACACTTATTATTTTCAAAATTCTCATCTGGGAACCCCCGAAAGGGGTAATTTGATTCCCCCCATTATGCCCCCTTTTTTGTCGGGAAATTTTCTTTTTTATTTCTTTAAAATTGCTGTGCTAATTTACTTTACAAAAAAGTTGTTATCAGAATAAGGACTATATTTTATTGGTTTTTATAGTAGTATTTATTTATACTTTTTTAGGTTGTGCATCAAATCCAAGCTTTAAATGATGTATTTAAATATGTGTGTTTGTGTGTGAAATTTCCCAGTTTAAACCAATTAGTAAACCTTATAAACTATACTCTCTATATATATTATCTATTTAATCAAATATTTACAGCCTTAATCAATAGATTATATTTTATTAGTGTTATCTATTATAATAATTATGTTTATTGATTTAAACGGTATTTATATAAGTTTATTTAATGTTTTATACATTACCATGTATTAGAATGTAATGGGTAATAAAAAAGGGAATCTAATTGACTCCCTTTTATTATTAAAGTAATATAATGTTATTACTCTTTATTCATTATTTCAGCTAATAAGTACATTCCCAGTAATTTAGCTATAACCATTAAGATAATTATCATTATACCTTCCATACGGGCATCCATTTTTCTGTTATTTGTTCATTAGTTGAATCGTCTATATAATAAACATAATCTCCAATTGTTATATATAATGATTTATTACTACGTACATCTATTTTGATACCATCAATTATAACTTCTTTCATTACTTATTCTCCTTTTTTATATAGATGACTAATCCACCCATGTTAAACCGTCTCTCCAAAGTTCAGTGCAGGTGGTATTTTTAGTGTTTTGGCAATCGCTTTGTATTCCGTCTTCAATGGTTACATATATTTTTTCTTCGTCAAAATCATACATATCAATTTTAACAAATCCTCCACTATGCCTATGCAATCCAAATTCGAGTAACACTTCACGTTCCAGCTCTTCAAGTCTTTTTGCAATCTTTTCAAGTTCTTTGTTTCTCATCATTTATTCCTTATATTAATTAATTGTTATATGATTATTATATAAAACAAATCCATTATGAGAGTTTTTGGCTCTTCCTTTTGCAATTAAGCCTATAACAACTCCACTAGGATCATTAAATCTTAAATCATTACTATCACCATTTATTACAGGGAACTTATAAGTCCTGTTATTATATGTGAAATACTGATACTTTGGTAATGGTTTATTATGATCATATACCACAGCAACCCGAATACCATTATTTAAAGCCCTTAATGATTCTAGTCTATTTTCATTAGTTTCAGCTAAACTAAATGTAAGATCATAGTTATGAGGCAACTTATCATAATTACGTTTATTTAATGGATACTTGCTATAATCATAAAACTGGATATGTTTAAAAGCTTGTAAAATGGTTTTGTGTTTACCATTATAAAAGAACCTAACATTTTCCCATGTTAAATCCGATGTACCATTTAAACGTACAATAGGAATTAAGCCCATTTTATCAGCTTTTTTAATTAAACTATTTATATTTCTATATAGTTGCTGTAAAAATTCCTCTCTATATTTTAAAAAATAATTAGTTTTTAAAATTCTGGCATTTTGAGTCCTATCAAATTGACCATGACCCGAAGTATTTAAACAACCATCTATACAACCTAACGTTGCATGACTGCACATATTCTTCCCAGCTCTTTTAAAAGGTGCTAAATATAAAACTCCCGTTAAATATCCATCTTTTTCACCTTTTATTGTTTTAGGATTTTCTAAATTTAAAAGATTTTTACCCTTGTAATACTTTATATAATTAAAACTATTTATTTTTAACATTATTTTTCCCCTTCATTATATCCTCTATATATTTTTTAGTTAGTGAAAACTCTCCTAGAACCATAAAGTCTTTACTAGGTTCAAACACATCATTTAAACAGCCTTTGCAGTATTGCTCACCTACATAGCCATCTAGATTATAGTATAGGCTAGAGTTTTTATACATTCTATGACATTTACAACAACTCATTTGTAACTCTTTGCTGTTATAACCCATATTAATAGCTTTACCTTGTTTAATTCTCATTTAACCTCCTTTAATTAATTGTTATATGCTACCAATTACAACCATAACAAGAGTAATTGCTATAAGTACTATTATTAAATCTATATATCCAGTAAATTTTTTCATTTTATTCCCTTTTTTTTATTTGTTTTACTTGTTGTTACTTTCAGAACAAATATACACTACTTTTTTATAATGTCAATAGAAAAATTATTTTTTTTTATTTTATTACTTAAATATTATTATGTAAAGTAAAATTTTATTAATGTTTTGTAAACTTTTTTAATTAGTTTGTAATTAAAATAAAATACAATTTATATATTTTTTTCTGGTCGTTTTATAGTCGAAAGGGGGCAAATATTGGGTATTTTATACCCATTCTAATATTTTTAACCTATAGTTCCAAGCATTTTAATATTTTGAACTTGTAGTTTTGAACTTTTTTTATTTTTTTCTTGTTTCTTTTAAATAATTAGCTAATAACATTGCATCAGCAGTTGCTAGTGTTATATTAAGATTAGGAAAGCGTTGTTGTGCTAAATGCTTTAATTGGTTTTTTCTATCTTTCTTGTCTTTACTTAAAGATCCGTAATGCTTCATCCATTTTTGTGGTGTAATTTGTGTATATGATATTTCATGTGCTGCTAAAATGCCAATCCATTGTCCATAACCTTTACCAAAAGTAAATACAGACTTAACCCCTTGTTTTGGCATAGAATGTACGGCTTCAATAATAGCATATTTTTGAATGTCTGGAGCCATTTCCATTACTACTTTTATTTCTTCTGACATATCTAAAACTGTATCAGGGCATTTACGGCAATAAGCCACATCGTTATAAATAAACCCTATACCTCCATTTTTACCTGGATCGATTCCTATATATATTCTATTGTCCATCTCCCTCGTTTTCTCCCAGTTTTGGTTTAGATTTTTTAAACGTAGATCCAAGGATCTGTCTAACCTCCGAAGTACTCGCTGCTCCTTCCTTTGCTTCTGCCATGTATTTACGAAATTTCTTTGATTGTTCAGCCAAATTTTTATTTCTTTTAGTAATTTCTTCATCTAATGATCCGTTTTGTTGAAATTGTTGAGAAGGTGACTTGTTCGTCTGAAAATTGTTATTCGCCCACCTTTTTAATCTCCTACCCATATCCCAGGTGGCCTCTAACTGATATTTAAGTTTAGTTTTAGTTTTATTAGGTTCAGTCCAATAAAGTATAAATTCTTCTAACATTTCTAAATCATATTGTGATTGAAATTCAAAAACTTGTTTTTTGAATAAATCTGTTTTTTCTATTAATATATTTAATTTACTGTCTTTTACTTTTCTTTCCTTTGCTTTACTTTGCTTTACTTGTTGAACACTTTTTGAATCTTTTTTTAACACTTGTTTAGCATTTGCTCTAGCTATTGCTGATAGTTTGCCAGACTCTCGTCTTTTTTCTTTAATTTTATCTAGCTTTTCCATACGCCTAGAAAGTGACTTTGAATAAAAAAAATCATCTTCAAATTGAAATAAATTATAGTTTTTTAATACATCTAATACTTTATCATTTTCTGATCTAATGTCAAAACAGATACTTTCAACATCATTAATATTTAAGGTATAGTTTTCCGTATCTCGCAATATTTCTATTATCATAAAGTATATTCCATAACCTTCTGGACCATACTTCATTCTTAATTTCATTAATCTCTGATCATTCCTGGCGTTTGAATCATGGCTAAAGTAATATGCATCTTTCATTTCTTTTCCCTTTTTAGTTTTTGGTATTCTTTTCTTGCTTTTTTTATTTTCTCATTAATAGTTAAATCAGAATATAATTCTTCCCTCTCTTTTATGTTATATTTTGTATTAATGTAGTCGAAAAATTCGCTTATTCTACCCATTTTAATATTCCTAGTCTATAACTTTGACATACAATGGAAATGCTTCAGAATTTCCTCTCGTATCCCAATTTGCTTGTAATGGACTATAAGTACAAGATGCCATAAATAATGTTGCTAGTGCTGTAATATACCCTAAAAAAAACCAATAATACTTTTTCATTTTTCCTCCATTAGTTTTACTCTTTATTAAATAGATAAAAAAACCTGTCTCTGTGTTGTGTAGTTATGTGTGTAGTTTCTATTTTTGCTCTTCATTAAAAGTGTGTGTGTAGTTATGTGTGAACACAATCATTTCTTCCTCCTTTTCTAGCACTATGTTCACCACACTTAATACACCTTCCATCATCCCATTTCACGTCATAGTGGGTTAACCTTTCCCCACAGCAAATACTTAATTTTTCATCATCTTCTTCTAATAAATATTCTTCTACCATTCTTTCTCCTTTTGTATATTTTATAAATTAAAAGGGGATCCCAGGCTCGACTCCAGGATCCCCCTCTTTTTTCCTCCGACTTTCGATGCTACAACCATCCCATTTAGGACTAACCTTATCTGGAAGTAGCTTCGGGAAAATAATTTAAGCAGGGTGCTAGTCGAAGTGCGAATTCGAAGTATTAGTCTGCATTGCCATGCAATCATAGATAGAAAAAAGAAGCGACCCTGCTTAATCTTCATATAAGTCTTTTCTTAATAGGCCTACTGTAAAAAAGCCTATAATAAATCCGATAAACATACCTATTACAAAACATGCGATGCAATCCATTATTTATCTCCATTAAAATAATTTTCCTGTCCAATTCTTAATCTCTTCTTTTACTGATTCTTTCATTTTATGTCTTTTTTCATATAATTCACCCCGTAGTTCTGGGTGATGCTCCTGGAGTTTTCTTCTACATCGAGTTATACCTGAAACTTCTGCAAAATTCTTTTTAGTAAAATCTAATATAAAATCCCACATAGTTAAATCTTCGGCTCTCGACCTTCCTCCACATTGATATACCCAAACATGGGCCAATAATAAAGAATCATTATCTCTAGCCTTTGGATATTTAGTTAATATTTCTTTTACTACAAATTCTTTATTTTTAATTTTTTCTATCATAGTTTAAGGAGAGGGGAGCGAAGAAACAGTATACGATATAATTGAAAGTAACATCGTTCCTGAAGGGAACTTTGCCCCCCTCATGTTTAATTAAAATGGCAAATCTTCATCGCCTGGTTGATGGCCTTTTTCAGCCGTTACTCCTTGATACCATTTCCATAATGTAGCAGTAATACTTTCAAGCTTTTCTATTCTTATTGAAAGTTCATGTACGTCCATCGACTTTTCAGGAGCAAATTGCTCTTCAAACTTTTTGACGGACTCGTGTAATGGCCCTTTTGGTTTTTCCACAGGACAATCTTTCATTTCAACTTTAAAAAAAGCAAATCCTTTATTTATTTCTGGATCTTTTACCTTTTCTATATATATTGAATCACCTTTTGATGCATTTAATGCTTGTATCTTTTCATGCAATTTTTCAGTTGCAGAAAACTTTTCTTCTCCAGTAATATTTTGTTTTATTCCATATGTATACTGTTTTTTTCCAAACTGATTAGTGCCTTCTAAAGGCTGCTCAAAAGCAAGTTCAACACATTCTTTCTTGTTGTCCTGGAACTTTATGTATTCACTCATTTATCTTCTCCTTTTAATGAATATAATGTTGGCAATTCTGGTTTTTCTTTTATTTTTGGTAATGATCCTCTGCCATCACGAATCACATACTCAAAATTTTCATACACATTATACCAATTATATGGTACAAATTTATATTCTTTCAACTTGTATTTTCCTTTAGAATTTAGATATAAACAAGCAACTCTATCAATTTTACCATGCTCTTCTCCGTGTATATGATCCCATAACAACTTATACGAAGTCAATTGTAATTCATGGTCTTTTTGGTATTCTTTACCCGTTTTTATATCTATCAAGTATATCTTTCCATCAGGCATTTTACAGATAATATCAGCAGTTCCTGCCCAAGGAAATTGCAATTCCTTGTCTTCATCAACTTCTTCTGTATATAGCCCAATCTCTGTAGCTATTGGCTCTGGAAGATACGTCTTATGAAAGTCTATGTAACCCTGTAAACGTAATTTTACTTCATTTGGCACATTTTCAATCAATCCTGTGTCTTCATCATAAAACCCAGTAGTAGTATCTATAGTTTCTCCCCAGATCATATATTGAATAAATGCATGTGTCATTGTGCCTACAAATGCTCTTTTATGTGCATACTTTTTAGCATGTTCATATGATAATGAATTTCCTAGCCACATATCAAAACCCAAACCTTTACTTAAAGTATTTGATAAAATAGTCGTAGATGAGTAAATATATGTCCTCTCGTCTTCTTTAGCTTCTCTGGCATAGTAAGCCCTACCTTTAGCAGAATCTATCCTTGCTAGGGGTATTTTAGAGGTTATTAGTTGTGGTGGATCAGGATACGATGCCTGGAGTATACTTTCTTCTGTTACAGATTGTACCATTGTCTTACCCCTTTCTTAATTACCTCTAATATAAAATCTTTTTTCAAAAGTTTCCCTTTTCTTTTTCTCTTTTCTATTACATATAGCTCTTCAAACTCGCCATGTAGTTCAACAGGTAATGAATAATTTATCTTTACATCATTACGAAGAACTATTTTCGTTTTTTCTGGTGCTTTCATCTTTTTCCTTTTTTTCTAGTAATTCTTTTCTCTTCCTATCATAACTATAAGCCTCTATCAATCTTCTATTATATCTGCCACTTCTAAAGTAATTCATTTTAATGGATCCTTAATTTAAACTTAAAATATTTTTAATTGTACTTTAGGTTCATAACTTGTATCATATCTTTTATTATCTCCCTTTGGATAATCTTCTATTTTATATTTTAAACTATTTAACAAAATCTTTTTCTGTTTTTTTGTTCCTGTGAAATAAAAATATCTATGTTTAGCTAATGTTTTTTTATATGTTATATTTATACCTTTTTCTTTTAAACTTTTAACACTACAAGTTCCATACATATTAAATATTGTTTTTTCATGTAATAATTTTCCATCTATAAACCAATCATTATGGGGGCAACTTTTACCCATATACTTCCAATTAGTTGCTTGATAAATATACCCATGATGACCATTATTCGGATCAGCATAACTTACTATTATATTATTTGTGGGGAAAAGTTTTAAACAATTTGAAACAAAATAGCTTAATACATTTTTTTCTAAATTATCATTAATAACAAGCCTATTTAATTCATAAGGTTGTTTAATATCTTCAAATCTTGATGCAGGAATACCAAAACAACAAACCCCATTTAAAATGCTATTTTCAAACAAACCAAAAGAATATGAAATTGGTGGTATTCTTTTAGCATAATGTTTATTCTTTAACCAATCATAAGTTTCAAATGGTTTTATAGATTCTACTTTGTATTTATCTTTTATACTCATTTTCTAAAGTAATTCATTTTATTCATCTCCCCTTTTTACACAATCTTTAAGCCCATCTACCTCTATAACAACACCATGAGATTCTATAAATTTTTCTATCTCTTTTAAACCATCTATAGCCTTCATAATATTGCTCAACTCACTATCAATTTGACTTAATACTGTATTAATCCACCATTCACTTCTGCTTTCTATTCTTGATTTTATCCATTTAACTTCTTCAGACAATCTTTTATAATCTTTTGCACTTATAACTTTTTTACATCTTCCAATCAATTTCTCTTTCCCTGTTGGAGTTTGTTTATGGCTATTCCCACCTTTTTCAAAGTCTTGAGGCCTTAATATATAGGTTGGAAGGCCCATCTGCTTAAATGCATCAATCATTTTAATTTGTTCTGGTCTTAATTTATCATTTCTGCTTTTAACTTCTACACAAGCAAGACCTTCAAATTGGCCCAATCTTCTGATCATAAAATCTGGATAGCCATTTCTTAATACTTCAAAACCCAGGCCCTCTAGATATAATTTTACTTTTTTCTCAAAGGAGTTCATTTTAACATCTCCTTCAATGATTCAAGTGATAAATCAACCTTTTTAGTTACTTTACCCTTCCCCCTACATCTCTTACACCCTATTTCAATGTCATATTTAGTGTTTAAAGACGTTGTTTTGCCATTTAGGGGAACATACCCCGACCCACTACAATCGTGGCATTTAGACACTTTCTTGGCTGATATTAAAAATTCCATCATTTGTTCCCTTTTTAATGATGCTAAATTTACTACAACTTATTTTAATAATACAAATTATTTAAATAATTTTTATAATTAAAGATAAACCCCTAATAATGAAAGCACGACCCGAATGCACACCCACACTCTAGGAAACCATTACCAGGGGTTTAAATTACCATACTTCTCTAATTTTTATAGATATTGAACTTTGAGTGTTCGAAGTTTTAAAGCTATAAGTACTCATATCTAATTTTGCTATTACTATATCTGTATTATCATTCGAATCGGGTTGAAATAAAATAGGAAGCCTTCCTCCTGCTGTTAATTCTAACATTTTGAAAAATGTATCTTCACTATGTAGGTCGTTGTCGAATTCATTGTTTGGAGTTCCATCATAGACATCACTATTATATCCTAAATTGCTTAATTCCTGATTAGTATGGCTAGTATGGTTACCTGTTATAGGATTAGATCCAAATACATTCTTATGATTTAAATAACTAAAGGATAACGTCCATGTTTTCCTGCCTTTTCTTGACAATCCATAATCATATGTACTGTCATTATATGACATTACTCCATTGTCATGTAATTCCCATGCTGGTACTGATGGATAATAGCTATTGGGCCAATAAGAACGATTAATATATTTAGAATGACTTAAATATTTACCATTATTTATGGTTATTTTTTCTAATCCCTCCATTTCATAGGATACATTTACTTTTGACTCTACGGAGTGTTCAAAATCAAAATAACAGCCCAAAATCAAAGAACCTAAACTTGTTTCTATATTGTTGGTAATATAAATGTTATTTAAAAATTCTCCAGAAGCTGATTTAGGGCATTCAAATGTAGTGATACTGTACCCATCCTTATCTGGAACAATACTAATACTATCATTGACTAAATGCTCATATACAACATCACCTCCTTGATTCGCCCCTTCTTCCGTTGCTGTAAATAGATTTTGGTAAATATTATCTGTAGAGAATGAATGTCCTAAAAATGCTACAAACGATTTATTAGATAATCCTTTTAAATTTATAAAACCATATCCGTGCTGATGAAAGGCATCTCCTTCTGGAAATGTATTAAACAAACGTCTATATTTATGAGGAATATTATCTACTATATATCCAGAATGTAATTGGCTATATATTTCTATTTCATCATTGCCCATAAAATTATGATAATCTATTAGATTGCAATATATTCTAGGTCGTTTTACACTATTAAAGGCCATTTACCATATCTCTTGAAAAGTTAAATTTATAGTATAAGTATTAAAGCTATTTCTAGTAGCCTTAAAACTATTTTCTTTAATAATTACTATAGCCCATTGATCACTATTAAAATTAGTATTATCTGGCTGAAATAGCATAGGAATACTCCCTGCTAATGTATTATTCCAAATTTGTGAAAAAACCGAGCTATCTGTATATATATTAAATGCAAAATCGTTCCCATCATTCTGTAAATCTATTGCATCGTATTCATCAAAATTAGCTTGGTCCATATTCATAGCAGCACCAGTACCTATTTGTGCTAATTTAGTGTTACTACTAAATAATTTATTTTGATCCATATGCGACCATGATAGTTGCCATTCTCTTCTTCCATGCCTTGCTAATTTTAAATCTGAAGATTCCCAGTTTTCATCTGTATAATGTTTGCCTAAAACCCAAGGTGGTAAATTTCCCCAATTTGGAGGTTTTCTTGTTATACTATTAGAATAAGATGCCCCTATATATGACAAGTTTTCTTTTGGATTATCATATATTATATTTTGATTTAATGATAAATTAGGATTATCTAAATCATAATAGTTTCCAATAACACAGCTCATAGCATTATTAGTATGGTAAGTTGCAAAATTATAATTATGAGCATTTAACGGAGAACTATCGAAACTTCTTATGCTAAATCCATTGTATAAAGTTTGAATTATATTAGGAGATTCTCCTGATGTAGCATTAACTATAATATCATTATTATATTCAGCCCCATCTAAATTTAATTGACCTACATTATTACCTGCCTCATGACCTAACCATGCTACAAAACTTTTATCTGTATACATATCATCTAATTTTGGAGGAGAATAAGTTCCTGGAGTAATTTTTTGAGTAGGTAAAGTTCTATATAAGTCATTTATTTCCTCATTAGTAACATTAGAAATAAGTTCGGGAACATTTATATACACTCTAGGTTGTTTTACTTGCTTATAAGCCAATATTTACCTCATCAATTTTTTTACTAATTTTAAAAGATGAATTCATATCTTCCGAATTTGCAGACATATCTTCTGACTTGGTATTAATATGTTGAGATACATTAGAATTAAAAGTAATTTTACTATCCATCTTTTCTGCTTCTTTATTAACTAATATATGATCTAATATAATAAATCTACCTTCATACACGAATAAGTCCTCTAAACTTCCAATATTAATTGCATATATTAATATTTGAGATTTATTATAATTAAGAACAAAATTTGTAGATGTCAAATCTTTAATATTGATAGCACCTTTATATCTTATCCATACTCCAACAATATTAGATCCTTTTACACTACATATACCATCTCCATAAAATAACTCATTCATGTTCTAGTACCCTGTTTGCTAAAGCCATTACATCTTCTTCTTTTATATTATTAGCATTATTTAAAATACCATAATTTCCATATTTATTATCATTATCTCTATTTAATAGTTGATTTGATAATTTAACTACGTCTATAATATCCGTATTTCCATCCCCGTTTACATCATCATCTTTAGTTCTATTTCTATAGAAAAATAAAAAGTGAGCAGAATTAATTATTATTTTAGAATTGCTATCAATACTAGTAATTTTAAATGTAATGTTAATATCTTGATTATTAGTTAAGTTTACTAATTCAAACAAGGGCATTTCCGAAGTCACAAAAAATAAATTCTGTAAATAATCTGCTCCTGTTTCAGTTGATAGATTGTCTATACTTATTGGATCAAAAGTTATATTAATATCATTAGATATAACTTCTAATTGAGAACTTACAATATGATTAGGCTCTCCAGATAATAAATTCCTATTTATATAAAATTGAGCCGATAAAAAATCTAAATATAGCTTGTTACCATTCATTGACGGCATTAAAGCAAATTCATCTACTTCTTTTACCATTGTATATATAGTATTATGAACTTCTTTAAAATAGATTTGCTTTCCTAAATATCCATCAGGGAAGTTAATTGTCATATTATGAAAGATAGGGAAATTCATACTATTGGAACCTGATTACCATTTTGCCCATTATATTCTGCTAAATTATAAAATAATTCTGTTTGGATATTATTTGTAATTTCACTCAAAGATATACCATATAGTTCATCTTTTTGAAAATTAAAAGTATTAAACCAAGTTCCATTATTATACATAGCTGGAGTACTACCTAAATAGAGAGTTCCATTTTGCCCTAATGTCATATGATAAACCCAAATTGCTGTAGGTACATTTTCTAAAAACTGATCAAAGCTCATATTATCAACTGCTCTAGCGTAATTAAAATATATTTGGCCATCTATTGGGGAGGCATACTTGAATATTACAGGACTATCCCACGTTGAAACCTCATAGGTTTCATTTTGCACTAAATTAGAAAAAGCTTTAGATAGATCATGTAGTTGGATTACTTCTATATCTATAGAGTCTAATGATCTTTTTATAGATGTAACTAAAAATCTATTAAAAATTGATTGCCCCTTATTGGTATACTCAAGATTATACGCCTTACCAAATGCTGTTTTATTTCCTAATAGCCCACTAATAAAACAAATGTCACCTATTTCTATATTTAAGTGTTTTACAGGCAATGACAATGATATTTTTAAATGTTGCTGTGCATTCCATAAACACAACCAGTTTGCTACAAATTTAGCAGTAGTTTCATCTCTTATATATTTACAGATTTTTTCATCTACTTCTAATATTTTATTATTAACTTGAGGGGATATGCCAAAATCAGAAACATTTATTTCTTCAATTTCTTTATTAAATTTTTTATTACCATAATCCCAATAATATCTCAATTTTACCCCACTATATACATCATTAATATCTGTTTGGCTAAACTTAAAACTAAATACCTCTGAAGGTCTTATATTGTGATCTACACTTCCCCCATCAGAAGGAATAGTTGCTAGAGAAAGTTGGCCTAATGAATTAAATCTAGGGATGTAAGGTGAGGTAGCACATAAATTTTCTATCAACTTCTTACTATTTATCTTATCATTTACAGTAAAAGCATATTTCAATACGCCTTGATAACCATCCCCTACGGGGCCTTCAATTTTATTTTTTATATCTTCACTTACATAACTTCCCTCGCTTGTAGGAGGTAAACCTATTTCTCGTATAAATATATCATTTATAATTTCAGGTATATATCGTACTTCCCATTCTTTTGTAATATTTCTTCTTCCATATACGTTTGCATAAAAATCTCTAGTTAAAATATTATCTATATCTATATAATACATGGCATCTAATTCTTTAAAATCACCTCTATGAAACCCGAAAGAACTTGTATATGTTTGCCCTGCACTAATGCTCATATAGGTTTGGCCTCGCAAATATATTACATATGTACCTGAATTTACAGCATTTTCATTATCTCCCATACCAGCCCAATCATAAAAAAATAACGCTGGAAATTGAGATAAGCTATACCCTGTAGCTACATTAGTATGAGAATATGTAATCTCAACATCTTTTGGAACTATGCCCTCGTGATAGTCATAATTTTCCGAGCCATCTAAATTTGGAAATCCCAAGAAAGAATCTATATTGTGACAATTATGATTTTCTCTTAATTCTTTTAATGTAACAGGAGTTCCTAGAATTAAACTATTATCTGTATATATCCCAGAATTCCCTGGGTAAACATATAACCTATCACCACTTGTACCCCCTCCATGTACATCATAAGGTACAGGCATTCGTGCTTTATTAATCATTAATATTTTTGGTTTATAGTTTAATTCAGTATCAATATTCGGATCCATAGAAATAATAATTTTGCCATGTGTAAATCTAAATGGTATATTAGTGGCATCTTCATTAACAGTTCTAGAAAAAGTAAAAGTTCTATTAAATCCTATATCTCCTACATAGTCACCATCAAATAGTATTTTCTGCTGTTCTTCAGTCAACAAATTTTCACCATAAGGCTCATCCCCAACTTCATGGTCTACAATTTCTACTCCTAAAGGTTTCCCAAATAATTTGCATTGTAAAACATTATTAGAAGTAAGTAAGTTAGTTTTAATTTGAATTTTATTTAAATTCGGAGTCCATTCATTTATGCCTTCTATTTGTACCGATGTAGGTGGTTCCCATTGC
>VTLG01011120.1_pt1 | contig 36204 bp, 42 predicted proteins | sample 4694571 | NCBI WGS metagenome assembly VTLG01 (sample SAMN12604809, study PRJNA352737) | marine metagenome | biome: ENVO:00000447; feature: ENVO:00000209|ENVO:00000569|ENVO:01000036; material: ENVO:00002151; isolation source: viral sequences binned using virsorter ...
CCCACCGTCTCCCGCACCTCCCCCGGCACGCACTGCTGAAAAGGCCGCAAGAGCCCCACGGACAAACACTAAGGAAATGATCGCTGCTCGTTCCGGCGATCTGGCCATTCGACGTAAGCGGGGCAAGTCCGCTCTCCGTATCCCGCGAACCGGCGGCGTCAACTATTCGTAAGGACTTTCCATGATTACGCAAGGCAACGCCCAGAGTGAATACACCAAGCTCTGTGCCATTAGAGACCCTTATATCCAAAGGGCTCGGGATGCCTCCCTGCTCACGATTCCGACAATCATGCCGGAAGAGGGGCACAACGCATCCAGCAAGCTGCCAACCCCCTACCAGTCTGTAGGGGCTCGGGGCGTTAACAACCTTGCGTCGGCTCTGCTTCTGAGCCTGTTGCCTCCTAATGCTCCGTTCTTCCGGCTGGTCATCGACCAGACTGCCCTGAATGAACTGGAGGCACAGCGGAACGGTGCCCAGATGAAGACTGAGATCGAGGCTGCTCTCTCAAAGATTGAGCGGTCTGTGATGACCGAGATCGAGACCCAGGCTCTTAGGGTACATGCTTTCGAGGCTCTCCGGCACCTGATCGTCACCGGAAACGTCTGCCTCCACTTACCCGAAGGCGGTGGGATGCGGGTACTGCACCTGGATCGCTACGTCGTCAAACGGGACGCTATGGGCAACCCTCGAAAGATCATTACCAAAGAAAGCATTGCGGCAGAGCTGCTACCAAAAGAAGCTCAGCCACTGGCCTCTCAAAGCATGGACGCCACCAAGCTTGATGATGCTGTGGATATCTACACCTGCGTCAAGCGTGCAGATGACGGCAAGATCGAGGTCTATCAGGAAGTCGGCGGATCAGTGGTTCCCGGTTCCTATGGCATGTATGACGAAGATAAGAGCCCTTACATCGTGCTGCGAATGAACCGCACGGAGGGCGAGGACTATGGACGGGGCTATGTTGAGCAGTACATCGGGGATCTGAAGAGCCTCGAAAGCCTGATGATGTCAATCGTCGAGGCATCGGCTGCCGCCGCTAAGGTCTTATTCCTTGTATCTCCTAACGGGGTCACCAGATCCCGAGTGCTTGCGGAGGCTCCTAATGGTGCTATTGTTGAAGGATCGGCGGGTGATGTCTCGGTGCTTAAACTTGATAAAGCGTCGGACCTCTCAATTGCATATCAAACGATCCAAACGATCTCGGATCGTCTTAGTTATGCATTTCTTCTAACTGACAACGCAATCCGCAATGCGGAGCGAGTGACTGCGGCCGAAGTCCGCCTGGTCACCCAGAGCATTGAGCGGCAACTCGGAGGCATCTACTCGGTCCTCTCGCAAGAGTTCCAGATGCCTTTGGTCCAGCGACTTATGGATCAAATGCAGCGAGACAACCGGCTCCCGGATATCCCATCGGATCTGGTGCATCCCGCTATCGTCACCGGGGTTGAGGCCCTGGGACGAGGTAACGACCTCAACAAGATGGACGAGTTCTTGGTCGGAGTCGGGCAGCTGCTCGGCCCGGAGGCCTTGGGCCAGTTCGTCAACATGCGTGAATACATGGATCGCAGAGCGATGGCCCTTGGTATCGAGACTGAGGGGCTCATCAAGAGTGAGGAACAGATACAAGCTGAACAGCAGCAGGCTCAGATGATGCAGGCTGCACAGACATTCGGCCCTCAAGTCATCGACGCGATGGCTCAGCAGGCCGTTCAACCCCCAATAGATGAGGCATAGGGACATGGAATCAGAAAGAATCCAAGTATCGGGCGAGGTCACTGGACCAGAAGCCCCTAACCAACCAATGTATGAGGGCTCTGAAACGAATGAGCAGGAAGTCCAGGCGGAAGGGCAAGCCGCACCGGCTTCCGAACAACATGCCTTTGAAGTCCCGGACAAGTTCATGCAGGAAGATGGGACCGTCGATGTCGAAGCTCTGTCTAAATCGTATATGGAACTGGAACGGATGCGATCAGATATGCCTGAAGAGGGCGACCAGGTGTCCGAAGAATCAGAAATGTCCGAGGGGGCGGCGGGTGAACTCCTGTCGTCAGACGAACTGCAAGGATATGCGGACGAGGTGTTGCAAGACGGCAACCTTTCCGATGAGACTTATCAGTCTCTTGAATCCCGTGGGCTTCCTCGGGAACTGGTGGAGGCGTATGTCGAAGGGCAAAAAGCCCTGATGCAACAATCCCGTGCGGACATGCTTAGCGCAGTCGGCGGCGAGGAAGCCTATGAGGCTCTTACTGCTTGGGCCGAGCAGAATCTCTCAGAAGCTGAGATTGAAGCCTACGACAACGCCATGGTGTCAGGCGATCAGAACTCGATCATGATGAACATTCAAGGGCTTCACGCTCGCTACCAGCAAGCCGAAAGTCGGCCTAATCTTATTGCGGGTGAAGTCGGCAACACCAGCGGCTCAAACGCTTTCCGCTCCTGGGCCGAAGTGACGAAGGCCATGAAAGATACGCGGTATCGCACCGATCCGGCGTACCGGGCCGATGTCACCAATCGACTGTCGGTGTCTAACCTCCAATGAATCTCAGAGGCTTAGCCACGCTTTTGCTGGCCCCATTCATGACGGGGTGTATGTCATTGAGTAAGCCTGTACCAGTTGCCCCACCGCCTGGCGTTAGCCTCACGGATTGGGACCACGCTAAGCAAGCCATAAGCACTTTAGACCTGCTGAGCTTGTTGGGTGGGATCTGCATCTTGGGCGGTGTGGCCGCTATGGTGATCACCCGTGGCTCCCTTGGCTTGAGAGCCCTCGGCGTCGGTTTGGGGCTGGTGATTTTGAATTACACAATTGCTCGCTATGCGGACTGGATCTTCATTCCAGTGCTTGTAGCGTCCGCAGCCATCTCTCTGGCATATGCCTACCGGATTATTCGGCAGGCCATTCTCAAAAAGAAGGAAACAAAGAAATGAGCAGCATTCTTGGCACCCTTTGGTTTGTCCTTTTAGTGGGAGCTGTTAGCTTCACCGCTGGTGCAATCCTTCGCCCTTGGATCACTAAGATGATTCCCGGCAAATAAACTACATATGTCCCCTTGGGGACTTTAGGCATGGTTTTGAAACATAAGCCCTGTCTATTCTTGAAGCAGCTCCGTGTGCGAGCTGCTCATTAACTGAGTCGCACGAAGTTTCTACGAGTTAGGAACTGGCCCGTCGAGGCGGATAACCAGTGGTCCGAGGCGTACTGGAACGCGACATTCGTTCTAATCCTTAACCACAAGAGGTTATACCTATGGCTATGCAACTTTCGCGGCCTGGTATGCTCGACAATGGCGGCGATCAAAACGCCCTCTTCCTTAAACAGTTTGCTGGCGAAGTGCTGGCTACGTTTGAAGAAGCTTGCGTAATGATGCCTTGTCACACCGTGCGTACCATCTCCAGCGGCAAGTCAGCCCAATTCCCGGCTGTCGGCACCGCTAACGCTCGTTATCACACCCCAGGTGAGTCAATCATCGAAGATCAGGATGCAGGTTCCAACGATTACCTGAGTCCGATGGCTACCGGTGAAATCACCGTTACGATCAATGATCTGCTGATCTCGGGTGTCTTCGTCGCCAACATTGACGAAGCAAAATCGCACTGGGACGTAAGATCAGAATATACGCGGCAAATGGGCTATGCCCTGGCGAATGCAGCGGATACCACACTGATCAACTACGGTCTCTCAGGAGCCCGTGCTACTACCGACCGATTCGGTAACACTGGTTCTAGTGCGGCTCCGTACCTTGGTACTAAGATCGACATCGGCGATGCTTCAAATGGTGCCCACCTTCTGGCGGGTATCGTTGATGCAGCTCAGACGCTGGACGAACAGAATGTTCCGGCTAATGATCGCTTCTGCGTCTTGGCACCCTCAGAGTATTACCTGCTGGTCGAAGAGAACAAGGATGCTATCAACCGTGACTACGGCAACGATGGCAACGGTTCTCTCGCTAGTGGCGTTGTTCTGAGCGTTGCAGGTATCCAGATCCTCAAGTCCAATCACATGCCTGCGGCAGACTGGACCCCGGATGCTGGCGACCTCGGCTCCGCTTCCGGTGCCCACGACTTTGTAGGCACTGCTGGCAGCATCACCAAGGGCCTCGTATTCCAGCGAAGCGCACTTGGCACAGTCAAGCTCATGGATCTCGCTGTCGAGACCGAGTACCAGGTCGAGCGTCAGGGCACCCTGATGGTCGCTCGGTACGCTATGGGCCACGACATCCTCCGCCACGAAGCTCTCGTGGAACTGGCTGTCTAAGACTCGGCCATTGTCCCGGCCACTTCGGTGGTGGCCCCCTTCGGGGGGTCACCGCCTTTCTCTTAAGGAATATCTATGCCTCTCGCTAACACCACCAAACTGGAAGCCATCAACACCATGATGTCTGCAATCGGAGAGGCTCCGGTAAACACCCTCGACGCCTCCAGCCAGACTCAAGATGTCATCATGGCTAAGTCGATTCTCGATGAAGTGTCCCGCGAAGTTCAGAGTGCGGGATGGCATTTCAACCGTGAATACGAGGTATCCCTCAGTCCCAACACTTCTAACGAGATTCTTCTAAGTGAGAATGTCGCCCGTGTCGATGTAGAACCAGCGAACGCTAATACGACGCAGTACATCCAGAGGGGCCAGAAGATTTACAACAAGACAGACAAGACCTTTACGATCCCCGATGCCCTCAAATGCACCGTGATCTACCTGCTGGAGTGGACAGATATGCCACAGGCCGCTCGTCAGTACATCATGATTCGGGCAGCCCGAAAGTTCCAGGACCGCGTAGTCGGCTCTGGCAAGCACCACGACTTCAATCAGATGGACGAGTATCAGGCTTTGGTCACCCTCCGCGAAGCGGAAAGTGATAACGCCGATTACACCATCTTCGATCACTACGATGTCAACCGCACCATTGATCGCGGCAACGTAAGGAACAGGGTCTCCTGATGGCATTAGTCTCCAAGGGAATCTCCAACCTCATCGGAGGCGTCTCGCAGCAGCCGGACAGCACTCGGTTCCCCAACCAGTGCGATGTACAGGACAACGCTTATCCAAGCGTCCTTGACGGCCTGACCAAGCGGATGCCTACGGAGCATGTGGCGAACCTCGACTCCTCAACGCCTGGGGACTCCGAGGACTACTTTATTCACACGATTAATCGTGATGCGACTGAGCGATACGTCGTTACGGTCAAGTCCAACGAAAGCGGTTCGACTCTTAAGGTCCACACCATTGATGGGGTAGCCAAGACCGTCAACGATGCCAGCGGCTCGGCAGTCGATGCTACTGATCTGGCCTATTTGAATATGGTTGATCCAGTAACTGGCTCCCCTTCAGCCTCGCACACCGCAGACACCAATCTACGAGCGTTGACGATTGCCGACTACACGTTCTTCGTCAATCGCACCAAGAAGGTGGCTATGGACGCGAGCTTGGGGACCAACCGGAACCCAGAGGCGTTAGTGTTCGTTAAGCAAGGTGACTACTCGACCAAGTATACCTATACGGTAGTACATGGGAGCGATACCTCGACCGAGACTCACACAACTGCGGATGGTAGTGTGGTAGCCCACCGGGCTCAGGTCGCCACTGATTACATTGCTGATCAGATTGACGGAACTGTCACCAACTGCACCGTCCAAAGGTCTGGAAGTGTTATTTGGATTAAGAGTGATAGCACTACCGACTTTACCATTGACGGCTTTGATGGGCTGGGCGACACGGCGATGGTCATTATCAAAGATGAAATCCAAAACCTGACTGACCTTCCGACCACGGCCCCCCACGGCTTTGAGGTCAAGATTGTCGGGGATGCTACGGACACCCGAGACGACTACTACGTCCAGTTCGTCGCTGACGATGGGGTCTTTGGAACCGGCTACTGGCAGGAGTTCCGCCAGAAGAACATCAAGTACAAGTTTGACGCCTCCACCATGCCCCATGTGCTGGTTCGCCAATCTGACGGCTCGTTTATCTTCGGGCCCTGTGACGGCTCACACGCTACCCTCCCCACCTGGGGCGAGCGTAACTGTGGGGATGAGGTGAGCAATGCCGAGCCCACCTTTGTCGGCACCACAATCAACGACATCTTCTTCTTCAAGAACCGACTGGGACTCTTGGGCGATGAGAATGTGATCATGTCGGAGACGGCTGAGTTCTTCAACTTCTGGAGAACGACGGTCACGGACCTGATGGACACGGACCCCATCGACGCTGCCTCGACCCATAACACCGTCTCAATCCTTCAGTCGGCCATTCCCTTCGCCCGGCAGCTGGTCCTGTTCAGCGAGCAGACCCAGTTTGTCCTTCAGGGCTCGTCGCCCCTGAGCCCCAAGACGGTGGCGATGACTAAGACGACCAACTACGAATCTATCTCTGATGTCCGCCCTGTGACCATCGGGTCTTCGATTTACTTCGGATTCACCCGAGGCTCCTACAGCGGCATCCGTCAGTATTACATCTCAACCGATACCGCAGAGACGCTGTTTGATGCAGCGGACATCTCGGGCCAGGTTCCCCAGTATCTCAACGGATCTATTAGGGACATGGCGGGATCAAGTCATGAGGACGTTCTGTTCGTCTTGGCTGATGGGGACCGAACGAGTCTATATGCCTACAAATTCTTTGATCAAGCAGGCGAAAGACTCCAGTCCTCATGGTCCCGCTTTAAGTTCTCAAGCAACGACACGATCCTGGGGATCGAGTTCATCGACACCACCCTATACCTAGTGGTCAAGAGAGCCGATGGGATCTTCCTCGACAAGATGCGTATGGAGACGGGGCTTGTAGATACAGGGGTTGAGTACCGGACGCTGCTGGATCGCCGGGTCGACCATACGGTCGCAACGCCCTCCTACAGCTCGGGCACCGGCAACACCACCATCACGATGCCCTACAAGGCGTACAACAACTCAACCATTGAGGTGATTACCAAGGCTGGTAAGCGTATCCCTGTAGCCACTCAGACCAACGACAGCAACCAGATCGTGGTGGCTGAGGATCTCTCCTCGACCACCTACTGGCTTGGTGAGCAGTACGAGATGGTCTACGAGTTCAGCGATGTCGTCATGCGTGAGCCTACCCAAGGAGGCGGGGACGTGGCGATTGCCGAGGGTCGTGTGCAAGTCCGCTACTTGACTGTGACGTATACCGACTCTGGGTTCTTCAAGATCGTGGTGACTCCTGACTACCGAGACGCCAGTACGCACCCATTCACTGGTAGAATCTTGGGGTCTGGTGCTAACAAGTTGGGCAGCGTGCCCCTTGAAACAGGCCACTTCCGCGTTCCGGTCTACTCACAAGCCGATCAGGTCAAGATTGAACTGAAGAACGACACGCCACTTCCTTGTGCTTTGATGTCTGCTGAATACGAGATATCCCTGAATGCCCGGTCTCAACGGTACTCCTGACGCTTATGTAAGACCCTCGGTCCTTGAGGACGTGCCATACCTGGCTTCGCGGTTGCGGGCCGAGGACGTGGCTGAAGTCAAGGCTCACTCTGGCCTATCGGCCTATGACGCCTTAATGATTGGCTTTGAGAACTGTGCCAACTGTGGGACTGGGATACTCAAGAACGAGCCTATTCTGATGTTTGGGGCTGGCAAAGTCCTCCCTGACGTGGGGATGGTCTGGATGCTCGGCACCGACAAGATTGCCGAGGGACGGGTATCGGTCCTTCGTCAGTCCAAAGAGTGGCTCGATGAGCTGCATCAAGAGTTTGATCTCCTATTCAACTATGTAGATGCCAGGAATGAGGTCCACATCAAGTGGCTCAAATGGCTTGGCTTCTCGTTTATCAACCTTCACCCCGAGTTTGGGGTGGGCAAACTGCCTTTCTATGAAATCGTAAGGATTCGCTGACTATGTGTGTATTCACCGCTGCTGCATTAGGCACCACCGCTATGGGAGCGACGATGGCTAATGTGGGCTTGGGCCTGTCAGTGGCTCAAGCGGGGATGGGATACGTTCAACAATCCCGAGCGGCGGATGCTCAGGAAAGAGCCAACCGAGCCAACGCTCGGATTACCAATCAGTACAACCAAGAGGTCTATGACCGAGGCGTAGCTCAGTACGAGCAGGAAAGCCAGTACCGGGCTGACATGATGGCCCGTCAGAACGAGCGTTACACCGAGAACGCTGAGCGGGCTGTGGCGGACGCCTTGAGAAACTATGACCTGATCCAGGATCGAATTGATCAGGAGAACGTCGTAGCCTCCATGGAGATCAACAAGATCGCAAGAGACTCACGGGCGGCTCAGTCCCAAGCGATTGCCGGGGCGGCTGACCGTGAAGTCGCTGGACAATCGGTGGACTACCTTCTGGACGCTATTGCCTTCAATGAGCTTGAGGGAGCCCAGAACGTCCGTATGGAGCGTAACTGGCGGCACACCGCATTGATGGGGTCAATGGACGAAGTGCAAGCCCAGACTCAGGCCCGCATCGACTCGGCGAACCCACAGCCGATTCCGCTACCGGCACTTCCGGCTCCAATGGCACCGACGATGGTGGCCTCTCCGGTCACTCAGCCCAGCATGATGACCGCCATTACTAACGCGGCCACGGGGGCGTTGAACTCCTTTACTAACTTCTACCAGCCTCAGAACATTGCTCCAGCTACTGGGGCCTACGCGCCTCAGAGCCTTGGCTTTACGCCGCAGACAACAATGGGATATGGGTCAAAAGGCTTCCGAAACCAATCCTATTACAACCCGTGGAGCGGATAATCTATGGACACTCGATTGAACACAAGGCTCCCAAACCCACAGGCAACCCTGTCTAATACTTACTTTGCTCCCAACATGCCTGACCCGGTAGCCCCCCAGGCTCTCGCTCAAGTGGCGACTCCTCAACTGGTGCAGGTGGCTGAAGCGGGCGGCGGTGAAAGTGGAGCGTTGAACCGATTGTTTGCCGCTTTCTTGGATGCCGGGAAGAAACTGGAAGCCACCTCTCAAATTCAAGTAGCCTCTGAAGAACAGATCCGCGTCCAGAAGCTCAACCAAGAGCAGGTCCGGGCAGAACTCAAAGAGCAGGCCAAGGCTGCGGAGAAGCAGGGCCTCATGGCTTATGGGTCCAGTCCCTACCGGAAGATGGTGGCAATGGAGTATCTGGCCGAGCGGGTCATGCGGGATGAGTTTGCTCCGACTTTGACTCAGAACCTTTCACGCTTCTCAAACCCAATGAACGAAGAAGATCCTAAGCAGTTTGCTCGGGACACCTTCGAAGGCTTGGGGATCAACGGCTACTTTGCTCAGCGTGCTGCGAGCAATATGTACGACTCTATTTCGAGCAACTGGCTGGCCCAGGTCACAAGCCAACGCCAGGCCAAGATGGTCCGTAAGAACAAAGAGGACCTCCGGGACGCGTCTTACCACGTCTTTAGAAACTTTGCGGCCAATGAGATTAACTACGACGAGGTTGTCGCGTTGATTAATGAGAAGTCCGACACCTACTATGACCTAGAGGGTGACGCGGGGCGTGAACAGATTGTTCAGGGCTTGATCGCCGCCGTGGACGCTCAGAGCATGACTGCTGAAGACAGTGATGAGATTGATCTCCTTCAAAATCTAATTAACTCTATTCGTATTCAAAAAGATGGAGCCCTCGCGTTGAGTACAGACAGCCTGGCGGAGTTGGATCTCCTTGAGAACCGTCTCAATAAGGCTGAGAAAACTGTCGGCAAGATGTCCCGTGATGAACTCCGTGACGAAGAAAGCACCGTAGGCGACATCTTCAACTCGACAGTGGCTGGCGATCCCACTCTGACTCAAGAGGCAGTTTGGGAAGCGATGCAGTCCCGCATGAATGAATTAGGAATATCGGCTCAAGCCCGAGATAACTGGTTTGTAAAGAGTCTGGGTGACAGTTACGCGGCCTTCAAATCCAGAGACTTTGAAATGACTCCAGCGGAAACAGACGCATTTTATGGGGAATACAACAGGCTGGAAGGCGACCTCGACGCACAGCAACAGTTTATTAACACTGCGGACATCCCTGAAAAATTACGGGCCAGCATGAATAGTGTGCTGAATGACCGCAGGAAAGAACAGGCACGTCAGGTAGAAAATGTAATGAGTTCTACTCAAGGAATACTGTCTGGAATCAACGGTCAGTCACGTCTTATGTATGAAAATGCAGACCTCGTAGTTGAACCCACAGCTAACTTGGTCTTGTCCGCCTCCCGTTCCCAATCTGCTATCGACGCTGGAAAGAATGCCGCAGCCACCGCTCAGCGTCAGGGGCTTTCGATGGAAGAACAAGAACAAGCCGCTATAGACGCGGTGACTAGCACAGACAAACTCTGGAGCCAAGTCACTATCAAAGGCGGAGTGGACTATGACGTTGAACTTGCTCAGCAACTGGCCAAGGATCACCCAGAAATCTTTCCTCCTGAAGTCCTGAAAACCATGGAGCAAATCAGCCGAAACCGGGCGGCAGGGGCTTTGGAAGAGCAGCCGTACCCAGGCCTTCCTACAGATATTCCCGAGGCGGGCCTCGAAGGCCGTACAGACGTGTTAGGACTTGTTCGTCCTGTATTTGACAACCCGGATGACATCCAGGACTTGTACACCGAAGCGGGCTCCGATATGCGACGTTTGGATCGTTCATCTATTAACAGCCTTACATCAGAGTCCCGGCAAGACGCCCAGAAATACATTGAGGAAGTGGTCGCACAGGCAGGCCCACCTACGGCCACAGGTACGGGGCCATTGGGCGGCATGCAGCAATCAGGCTACGAGATTACTCCCGAAGGTATTGTGACGACGTTTACGTCCGCAGGCGGCGTGACTTCAACCATACGCGAGGAAGGCGATACTCAGCGGCTGGTCCAAGCAATCCGAATCAGCGGGTTGTCTCCTGAAGACATGCGGGATGACTCTATACACGGTCTTTCAATAGACGCTTTCCCAGAATTAAAAAACCCGCGTTTGACCTTGATGGTCAATCCCGACACCTTTGTCGACGATCTGGCCGAACTTGGGTCTATTCCAGATGGCTTGTCTCTTGAGGAGTTGCAAGAGCAGTATGGAAGCAACGGCATCATCACGGGCTACTTGGCCTACCGAGAGATGGTGGGCATCAACGATGCCGTCTCCTTTAACGAGGGTGATCAAAACTTCGTGGCAATGACCCTTCAGGGCATCGGCCGCTACACCCTCCCAGTCCCTGACGCCTCAGTCATTAAAGCCCTTGACCTTAACAGCGAGTAACACTCTATGAAATTCGATCTATCTGGCTACCAGAACCCTGATGGGAGCCTTCAAGCCCCTGAGGAAGAGTTGGGTTTCTGGGGGACGGTGGGCGACCTCGCCATGTCTCCTGTACGTGGTATCGCTGGAGCGGCTGAGGGTGTCTACGATCTGGCTGACTGGGCCTTGATGGACTGGCTCCCGGACGCCGAAGACAACTTCGGTCTGGGCCACTCCAAGACCTTGGCGGGCGGACTGGTCCAAGGGATCTCGCAGTTCATGGTGGGCTTTGTGCCTGGCATGGCTGCTTTGTCGGTGGCGGGCCGAGCGACCGGCTTGGCCAGCAAAGTAAGCAAGATGTCCAAACCGGCTCAATGGGCTGCTGGGTTTGGTAAGGCCACGGCTGCTGGAGCTGTTGCAGACTTCGCGGTCTTCGACGCCCAAGAGAAGCGGCTGTCCAACCTGATCCAACAGTTCCCATCGCTTCAGAACCCGGTGACTGAGTTCCTGGCTGCCGACGAAGACGACACTGAGATCGAGGGTCGTCTCAAGAACCTTATGGAAGGCGGCATCCTGGGCGGCATGATGGAGCCCTTTGTCATGGGGCTTCGGTCGCTGCGTAACGCCCGGAAGGCTAAGGCCGCTGGGGGGAACCCAGACGAGGCGTTGCAGAAGAGCTGGGAAGCTGAACAGGCCCGACAAGATATTAATGCTCGTATGAGACATGGGTTTCCAACCCGCGAATATGGCACTGAACTAATAAATATTAAAGACAAGAGTGGACGATCTGCTCAGCCCACGACTGTAGATGAGTTACTTGAATTTGTTGAGGGTGATAAAGAATTCGGATCACTGGCCCGGCAAATCCGTGAAGTGGCTGATGAAGGCTCTCTGGGTGTTCGTGTAAAGGTTGAGGGAGTCCGCCGTGACAGTTATCGGCCGGGTGATGGTGCCTTTCTTGATGAGCGTGTAACGCTTCGACCTCAAACTTCTGCCTCCGGAGCTATTCACGAAGTAGTCCACGCCACTACGTCAATTAAAGTAAACAACGCTTTGATGGCTGTAGACGAAGGGATTGGGCATCCAGGCTTTGGCGGCCCGACCGCAAAAACCGGCGAAGCATACCTAGCGGGTCTACGGGAAGCTGTTCAAAACCCAAGTCTAACCAAACCTGTTCGACGACTTGTTGAGTCTTACTTAAGAGTTGTTGATGAGAAGGGGCTTGCAGATCAACTCGGAGCATTAAAGAAAGACAGCGACACTGTTGGTATAGCCAACCAAGCTGATGCTGTTGCGGACGCTGGAATGCCTTACGGCATGGGGAACATTGACGAGTTCATGGCGGAAGCCTTTACCAACCGCGAGTTCCAAGACCTTCTCCGGTCTATCCCAGTTCAAGGGGATAAAAACCTGTTCACCACTTTGATGGATTCAATTAAAGAGATATTAGGCATCCCCCCTAAGTCAAATGAATCTACCCTGCTTGATCGTGTGGTGTCGGATACCGAAAGCGTTATGCGGGCACCTCGTGAAGAGTTGAGCCGGAATCTGGCTGGGACGGGTAAGTTGAACGCTCCTCGCAATATAGCCACTGATGAGTCTAGTATCCCCACCGGAGCCCGCAAGCCTTCTGAGGGCTTCCCCTTCAACCTTGATCGCCATTCGGATCGAGTAGGGGCTGATGAGATTCTCGAAGCCCAAGTCCGCTCCGCATCCCCAGAGGTCCAGGCTGAACTGGTCAACGTCCGTAAGATGACAAACGAAGATGTCCGGGCTCATGCGGAGGAAGTCAATGAAGAGCTGGGGGCTCTCGGAGCTGGTCGGTTCTCTAAGCGGGAGCTGGATGAGCTTGATAGCACCGGCCAACTTACTGAAGTTGTAGCAAAGCAGAACGTCCTTCGGAACGCCCATCAACAATACGTCCGTCTTGCCGACGAGTTGGCTGAAAAGGCCCGTACCGGCACGGCGGAGGATGAGGTCCGGTTTATGCTGGTGCAGCAACGGGCTGAGGCCGTAGGCGTGCTGGTCAAGCGTAACCAAGAAAAGATCGCTCAGGCCCTTGGAGCCCAGCGGATGCAAGGCACCGACATGCTCCCGGATCGTGACCTGATCCCGATGGAAGTGCTGGACGGAGCCGATCCTAAGTTTGTGGACGATGCTTTGGCAGAGTTGGGCGGCGGTGATATGACCCGTGGACGCAAGAAAGTCCAAGATACGATTGCCAAGTATCAAGCGGTTCGAGAAGCCCAGGGCTCTGGAGCGGCTACCAAGTTCCTCCAAGACAAAGCCAAGTATCCCGAGATGCTTGTTGAATACTGGATCAACTCGATCCTGTCTGGCCCATTGACCCATATGGTCAACATGACCTCCAACACCTTGAACACTCTGTTCCTGCCGTTCGAGAAAGCGTTGGGCCATGCGGCCACGTTCCAGTTCGGCCAGGCGGCTAAGGACTTAGGGTTCTATACCCACCTTACTAGCCAGTTCCAAGACGCGATGAGTGCGGCCGCCGGGGCGTTCAAGAACTGGGGAGACGATTTGGACAGCTTGGGCGTGGTGGACACGAAGCAAGGCTACGACCGTTCGATCAGGGCTTCTAATCTGCCGGGCCTGTCCAACACCATCGGTGGGGCGGCGGTCGATTGGATAGGCAAGGCTCTGAACATGCCTAGCCGGTTCCTTATGGCTGAAGATGCCTTCTTCAAGCACCTCAACTACCGAGCGATGGCTCGTGAGGGGCTGTTCAAAGAAGGTGCCGAGGCTGGAAAGACCGGAGCCGAACTGGCTCAGCACGTCGAAGAAGGTCTTCAGAAGATGATCGTGGACGGCCAGCACTACACCTACAAGACGGTGCGATTGAATGCTGAGAAGCGTGCCGCTGATGAAATAGCCAAGGCTGGAATCAAAGACCCAGGCGAGCGGCAGATGGCGATGAAGAAGTTGATCCGCCGATACATGGATCAAGACTGGAACCGTCACGTCGATCCTGACACGGGAGAGAACGCTCGCAGCGTACTCGCTAAGCAAGCCCTCCAGTACGGCCGAGAAGTGACCTACACCCGAGCCCTGGATGACCCTGACCGCAGTGCGTTGGTCAAGGCCACCGGCAAGTACAACAAGCTGGTAAATGATGTCCCGCTGATGCGGCTGATCACGCCGTTCGTTCGGACGCCAACCAACCTGCTGTCCTTCTACCTGAACAGGACTGTAGGAGCCTACGCCGACTTGGCCAAGATGGGCTACAAAGGCTCAGTCAAGTACATCAAAGTAGGCCACAAAGATATGGCTGACGCAGTGGCGCAGGGCGGGCCCTCAAAGGCTGACGTGCTTGGTCGTTTCGCCACCGGCAACATGTTGATGTTCGGAGCGGGCATGGCATTCCACGCGGGTGCGATCACCGGCGGTGGTCCCAAAGACCCCGCACGGCGTAAGCAACTTGAGGCCACCGGCTGGCAGCCCTACAGCTTCCGGGTCGGTAACGAGTGGTACAGCTACCGCCGCTTTGACCCCTTCGCATCTTTCTTCGGGACCATTGCAGACTTCAACGAAGCCATGGCTGAGTCCGATGGCGAGGATCAGCAAATCTTCGAGGCAGTCATGGGGGCCGTGGTCAACGCAGCCGCTCGGAACGTCACGAACAAGAGTTACCTGACGGGCATGGCTCGTATTTCCAACGTCCTGTCGAATCCTGATCGCTATGGGTCTGCATACATCGAAAGCACCATTGCTTCGATGACTCCGTTCTCCTCATTGGCTGGACAGACCATTGGGGCCTCAGAGCATCAGAAGGAGATCCGTGGCATCGTGGACGCCATCCGAACTAAGTACGGCCTCACGTCTGAGACGGACTTGGAGTTCTTGGGAATCACTACCCGAGTGGAAGACCGACGCAACCTCTTTGGCGATAAGGTCGAGAAGGCTGGTGTCCTGGCTCCGTTCCCGATTCACTACACCGAGATCAAAGACGACGTGGTTATGGATGAGCTGAATACGCTGGGTCGACAAAATGCTTTCTCGCCCCCGTCCAAGATATTCAACTCAATGGACTCCACGGCCTACACCAACTCCAAAGGCCAGACGCTTTATGATCGCTGGCTGGAGCTGCATGGGTCTGTCCGGCTCAACGGCCGAACGCTCAAGCAGTCCATGAAGAAACTTATCCAATCACGGAAGTATCAGAACCTTCCGCTTGAAGACTTCGAGGGCATTGAAAGCCCCCGTGTCGGTGAGCTTCGTAAGCTCATCCGGCGATATAGAGCTGCTGCTAAGGAGCGGGCACTTTCCGAGTTCCCAGAGGCCAAGGCACTCAACGACCGTAACACCAAGATTAAACACTATAGGAGAGCTGGTCGCGATATCCAGTCTCTGCTGGATTACTGAGCCCGAGGTAACACATGCCCATCACCTATAACATCATCACCGCAACGGCGTCCCAGACCACCTTTGCTATCACGTTTCCGTACATTGAAAGCACCCATGTCAAAGTGCAGATCAATGGCGTGGAAAACAGTTCGTTCTCGATCAGCGGCTCCAACGTCGTTTTGGATTCAGGTGCCGCCGCAGGGGAAAAGGTCAAACTCTACCGACAGACGCCAGGCCGCGATGCTGACAACAAGATCATGCTCGTTGACTTCCAAGACGGCTCAGTGCTGTCGGAAGCTGAACTCGACAAGGCATGCCAGCAGTTGCTCTACTTAGCCCAAGAAGCTGATGAGACTGGGGCATCCAGCCTCCCGGTCGATTGGGACGGCAACTACACCGCAGGTTCCAAGCGGATTAAGGATTTAAGTGCCGATGTTATCGGCGATCAAGATGCGGCTACCAAGCAATATGTAGATGGTCAAACGCTGTATGGGGGCACTGTTACACTGCCTCAATCCTGGGCGTACCTTGGGAGTGACAGTGGCTGGTCTAGCTTGGGAAGCAACAACTACCAAATTACGCTGTCATCTCCCACACCGAACAGTGCAAACGATGATCTTTACGTCGTCTCCATCAACGGTCTGACACAACGTCCCACTACAGACTTTACGGTGGTCGAGTCTGGCGGCGCGTTTATACTTAAGATCCTTGGATGGACGGACAAAGCATCCTCTGATGTCATTAACATTATGAACTTCGGTGCATCCAGAAACTGGATTGATCTACCGCTCAAGGGTGCTTCAGCGTCTGACGTAGCTCTGACAGTCCAGCGACACACGGATGGCCAGTCGGCTAACCTGCAAGAGTGGGTAACTGAAGCTGCTACTCCGGTAGTCCTGGCATCGGTCAACGAGGATGGAGACGCTTCCTTCGTGGACGTGACGGCGACGGGTAACGCGGCTGTCACAGGTACCTCGACTCTGACTGGAAACACCACGGTTGGTGGAACTCTTGGAGTGACTGGGGCATCTACGCTTAGTGGAGGTGTGTCTGGGAATCTAAATCTGCTAACAGGATCGCTTCAGTTTGCGGGCACGGATATGCTCCGAATTCGTCAAATCGTGACGTTTACAAAAGAGTCTACGCCTGGAGATAGTTACAGTGCTGGGGCCGTACAAGCTGGAATGACTTGTGTCTTTACACCTCAATCCGCATCATCCAAACTTCTATTTATTGGTGGCGTGACTATTTTCTCTGACAGCGTGTCGGGGAACTACGCCGCTGATTACGCTGAACTGAGCGTATACTTGACTACCGGAGAGTCATCACTGGGTTATTCAAACTCGTCTAGCGGCACCCAAGTTAGCCCAGATTTCAACCTTGCGCTGACCGCTCACACAGCTGACAACGCCAACGCATTTGTAAACAGCGTTCCGATGAATATGATTCTGAATGCTGGAAACACGGATGAACGTACCTATTGCGTTGTGCATACAAGGCGGACAGGAAATACTAACGGCATCTTCTTTAGCACACACTTTGCCAATGCCTCTTTTGAACACGAAGACTTACATATCATTGAAATCGGGTAAGCCCAGAAAAGAGAAATCACATGGTTACATCACTTCCTAAGTCCGCCATCTCTGGGCTTACCACATCCGACAGCCCGGTGTTTGCGGGCGTCAACGTCGGCGAAGATACCCTCACGGTTTACGATGAGGGCACTTGGACTCCGGTCATGAAGATCGGATCAACGACGATCTCTACGTCGACCAACCACGCAAAGTTTACCCGCATTGGCAGCGTCGTATGCTTCTCTGCATACATTGCCTTCAACCGTGGGACAAACACAGGCGATGTCACAATCACCGGACTCCCCGTGGCGGCGTCGGCTTCCGGCGTTTCGACCATGACGGCTCTGTGCGGCAACGCTGTAAACGCCACAAATCTTGTGGGCTTGGTGTCGGCCGGGGGTTCTACGATCTCGCTGCACGTCAACTCCGCAGCGACTGGGGGAAGCCAGGCTAACTTTACTGATACCCACATCGCGGCAAGCACAGCCACCTCCATCAACTTCTCAGGCTTCTACTTCGCATAAGGTTTCCAATGGAAGACACCAAAGACATCCTCCTAGCCCTTGGCCGTTTGGAGGGCAAGGTGGAGTCATTGCTCCATATGCAACGCTCGCACGCCGAAGACATGGATCGGTTGGATAAGCGAGTCAGGGTGCTGGAGCAGGGCCGTGCGGCCTTGTTAGGCGGAGCGGCTGTCGTGGGCTCTATTGCAGCCACAATTATTTCATGGATCTTTAAGGAGGTTGCCTGATGGATCAGAAACTCACAGACCTGTTGGTCGATATGCACAAGTCACTGGCTCAGGAGCTGCTGGCCCGGATCAAGTCCGGCGAGGCTACGGCGGCTGAGTTGGCAGCGGCGATTAAGTTTCTCAAGGACAACGGCATCGACGCAGAGGCTCAGAGAAGCGAGCCGTTGATGAACTTGGCTGCGGTGCTTCCATTTGATCCTGAAGCCTCTGTTGAGGAGGCAAGCTGATGGCTGAATATCAAGGACGTAAAGTCACGCTCAACAAGCCCATGAGAATTTCAAAGGGCGAGCCGGGACATGGCCGAAAGAAGTCTAAGGTCTTCGTCAAGGACGGGGGCAAGGTAAAGAAGGTAATGTTTGGAGACCCAAACATGAAGATCCGAAAGAACGAAGCGGGTCGCCGAAGTAACTTCAGGAAACGCCACAACTGTGACAATCCTGGACCCAATACAAGCGCGAGGTACTGGTCTTGTAAGGCCTGGTAATGGATGCCCGACTGAATGATTTCAGAAACTTCCTCTACTTGGCGTGGGATCATCTGAGGCTCCCGTCCCCGACGCCTATTCAATATGACATTGCTGAGTACCTCCAGAACGGTCCCCGCCGTGTAGCCATCCAGGCTTTCCGAGGCGTGGGGAAGTCTTGGATCACTTCGGCCTTTGTGTGCCACCAGCTGCTGCTGGACCCCTCCAAGAACATTCTGGTGGTGTCGGCTAGTAAGCAGCGGGCAGATGACTTCTCCACGTTCACGCTTCGGCTGATCGAGGAGATGCCGATCCTTCAGCACCTCAAGCCCCGAGAGAACCAAAGGAACTCAAAGATCGCATTCGACGTGGGTCCGGCTCCGGCCAGCCACGCTCCGTCTGTGACCTCCCGTGGTGTGCAGTCCCAGATCACTGGGCAGCGTGGGGACTTGATCATCGCTGATGACGCCGAGTCCTTGAACAACTCAGCGACCAGTGGGATGCGTGACAAGCTCGTCACCAGCACCAAAGAGTTCGAGGCGGTCATCAAGCCCGAGGGCCGGATCATCTTCTTGGGCACGCCTCAGACCGAGATGTCCATTTACTCCTCGCTGCCTGAGCGGGGATACGATGTCAAGATTTGGCCAGCCCGCTACCCGGACGCCAAGACGGCCAACAACCTTGGGGACCGGTTGGCCCCTAAGATCCGTGAGGCCATGGAGGCTGACGAGGAGATGGTGGGCAAGCCCACGGACCCCCAGCGGTTCGACGACATCGACCTGATGGAGCGTGAGGCGTCCTATGGGCGTACTGGGTTTGCGTTGCAGTTCATGCTGGACACGTCCCTGAGCGATCAGGACCGCTACCCGCTGAAGCTCTCAGACCTTATTGTCATGAACCTCAACCCAGACAATGCTCCTGAGAAGGTCATTTGGGCTGCGAGTCCTGACCTGGTGGATGGCGACTTGCCTAACGTCGGCTTCAATGGCGATAGGTACTACAGGCCCATGATCACCCAAGGTGACTGGCTGCCCTACAGCGGTGCTGTGCTGGCCATCGACCCCAGTGGACGGGGCCAGGACGAGACGGCCTACGCTGTGGTCAAGATGCTCAACAGCCAGCTGTTTGTCCTCGAAGCCGGGGGGTTCAGTGGGGGCTACGAGGAAGAGACCCTAAAGGCCTTGTCGGCCTTGGCCAAGAAGCAGAACGTCAAGAAGGTCATCATCGAATCCAACTTCGGTGACGGCATGTACACGTCGCTTTTGAAGCCTGTGATGGCCAAGATATACCCTGTCGAGATCGAAGAAGTTCGCCACAGTATCCAGAAAGAACGCCGCATAATCGACACAATTGAGCCAGTTTTGAGTTCTCACCGCCTGGTCGTGGACCGTCGAATCATCGAGCATGACTTCCAGTCCACCCAGCACCTACCGCCTGAGAAGGCCCTCAAGTACCAGCTGTTCTACCAGCTCTCACGGATCACCAGGCAGAAGGGCTCATTGGTCCATGATGACCGTTTGGATGTCCTGTCGATGGCTATCGGGTACTGGGCTGAGCAGATGGCGTCTGACCGGGACCGTCTCATTAAAGAGGCCAAGAACATCAAGCTCAGGGATGAGCTTGAGAACTTCATGAACAACGCGATTGGAAGGCCAAAGAGGCCCACGACATGGATGAACCGCTGACACACCCCCAAGCCCTAAGGCTACTGGAACGCTACAAGCAGGCCTACTGCGACCTAGTGGCCAGAGGCTACATCGTGATCGCTACCTACGAGAAGTTCCTCCTCGATAACGCCAGCCACCTGGAGCTAGCCGAGGAGATGAAGGAGATGCTGGCGATGCTCCCCGATGACATCATCGACGGAAGACCCCTAGAAGGCCCTGAGCCTCCTCCTGAGACCAGTTCACCACCTTGGTAGACCCCTGAGACCTTTTGGTCCCAAAAGTCCCGGAGAGAGGCTGTACGGGCCTCTGGGGGCAAGGCCCCTTTAAGACACCCCCAGAGGGGGGAAGACAGGTCTAGATTGACGTAAATCTAGGTAGTTGAACTATAGGAGAGGGCCCCCTATAGACTAATAAGACTAAGAAGCCCCCCGAAGCCTGAGAAAGACGGAGAAAGGGGGATGGGTGGTAAAGACGAAGAAAGACACCCTAAGTCTCTTAAGTATCTATAAGACTAATTAGCTAATAGGCCAATAGGCCAGAAGGATCAGTCATGGCTGAAAGAACTCAACAGGTGACGGTCGGTAGAACAACCAGCACCGTCACCACCACCGTCAAGAAGGGAACCAACGACACCAAGCGTCGTCCCCGACGAGACGCTGCTAACCAACGTCTCCGTAACCGAGTCCACAACTCCAAGTCTTCAGGGCCCTACATGCTCCTGATGGACCCTAACAACCTTAAGATCAAGAAGATCAAGTGAAGGTCGTAAGAGTCGAATGGCAAGACATCACAGGCCATGACAGGCCGTGGTGGGAGCCTGAAGACGCTAAGGGTCTTAGGCCCGCTGTCATTACGTCGATAGGTGTCCTGGTCAATGAGGCCGAAGGATACGTCACCCTGGCGGGAAGCTGGGAAGACGATGGGGCACTACTCGGTAACGTCAACTGCATCCCAACTGGGGTCATCAGGAAGATGGAGGTGATCCATGATTACAACGCTCCTGACGAGTCGCAGGCTCCTGTGGCCCCGGCTGATCATCATCGTTGATATCACATACTCAACGCTCTGCTAAGCACGACTCTCGATGATCACAATTACCAATGCTCCCCCCAATCGAGGGGAAATCATGAAGAATACGATCCTCTGGTTCCTTAAGTTCTTCAAGCTCCCGACTGATCTCAATGTCCATGTAGACGTCCAAAGGCATAAGGGCTGCTATGGGACGTGCCAGGAGCTTGAAGGGCTTGAGGGCTGGGAGATCACCGTAGATCCAAGGCTGGGACTCAGGGATCTCATTAGTACACTGATCCATGAAATGGTGCATGTGTGGCAATGGGTCAGTGGGTCATGGGAAGGCGATGGAGAACGTGAAGCTGAAAGGCTTAGTGGGCTCCTAACTCCCGTCTTCATGTCCGAATATTTTGACACAAAAATCTGAATGGCTATATACGCTAAGCGTACGGCCTGATGTCCCCACTGGGGGGCCTCGATGCTGGCCGAGATTCGAGGCACCGGGGGCGGCCGCATGCCACGGACGGTGGCCTGATCCGCCTGCACGCCCGCACCACCGACGATCCAGCACGGACTCCTGATCCGGTGCCAACTCCATCCATTCATCCAGATCAACGGCTGGATTATCTGCATATCTCTCTCTTGAGGGGTGTGCAGATTTATTTGGAATCTCATGGTTTCACTATTGACATCGGACTCGTATATCCGAAGATAGAGTGCATGCCCGAGTGGAATGGTCCACCGGCCATCAGGAGAAACCACCATGTCCACTGATACAACCTTGTCCACGCCGATCACAACCCGGAGCCAGATCAAGCCCCTACTGGAAGCCCTCCACCGTCAAGGCTGGCTGTACCACTTCGAAGATGACCCTACTAGGATCACCTTGTGGTGGAACTCCGTCACCGGTGAGGCTGTAGACCCGCCCAGTCCGATGCAGTTGCGTATGATCCAGCAGCGAGTGTCCGAGGCACGCCGTGTTGACGAGCGGGCGGTCTGGATTCTTTGGAAGCGCGTCATGACCAACTGACCTAGACGCCGATGACCTGAACGCCAAGAGACGGCCTGGCCTGGAGTGTCCTAGCCGCCGACCACCCCAAACCACAGGAGAAACCAACCATGCTATTCGGAATCACACTGATCATATTCGTCACCCTCGCCCTGTTCACCCCCGCCATTCTTGCCGCCGTGTACTCACGCGGCATGGATGACACCGATACTCTCAACTGAACCCCATTCATCAGGAGAAACCACAATGCACCCCACACTTGACGAACTGACCGCCATGAAACACGGAGAAACTATGGAGCGTGAAGGATCAGCCAAGGATGGCGACAACTACACGCTCATGATCACGCGGTGGACTGATGATCCGCAGGAAGCTTTCTCAGTTTCAATCTGCTTTGGAGGCCCAACGCTGGGCGACTCTTATATCGTCAGACGTGCATACAGCACCGCGACCGATGCTAGGGACTTCCTCGACCATTACTTCGGGAAGTCCACCGACTGAACCCCATTCATCAGGAGAAACCACAATGAAACAACTTCCGAAATGGACCCGACCCGACGCGTACGCTGGCCGTGACTGGCACGGCTGGCTGGTCGCCCCAGTGAGCCGCCACCGCGATTCCGACATCCTCACCCGTAGCAACTGGACCGTAGTCACCGACCGCCTCGATGCCATCATGGAATCCGACGATCAACTGTCCGGCGACTGGTCCGACCCATTCACGGGCGGCGAATGTGGCCCGTTCGAGATCGTCCGAGAGCGGTGTAGTCTGGTCGGCTGGATCGAGTGGGTCGCCATCCACCCTGACGCGGCGGCGTTGATCCAGTACGCGCTGGAAGTAACGGAAGCGCTCGAAGCGTACCCCGTGCTGAATGAAGACCATTTCAGCGAGTCGGAGTATGCGGAAGCGTACGAGGCGTTCGAGGGAGAGGCGGAAGACTTCCGGGAACTGCTGACCGAACGGCTACCCGGCGTGGCGGCCCGCCTGGAATCCATGAGCGTTGAAGACTTATGGACCTTGTACATGGACGCCCCGCTGGACGAACACTACACGTCCGACAATGGCGGCACATACGTCCGTATCGACTGGGCCGTCGATGCAATCGACGCCGACACTATCGAATCCGCGTTGGCCCCTATCCACTAAACCCCATTCCCCAGGAGAAACCACCATGTACGAAGATTCAGGAATATACAAGCCACTACTGCCCGACGCGCCCTATACGATCCAGAACGCCGACGGCGAATATTACACGGGCTGCTGCGGTTTCAATATGTGGAGCCCTCGACGCCTTGACGCCTTCAAATACACGGCATCGGGCGCCGCTCGCCGGATTGCGTCATTCCCGGTTGCATTCGCCAACTGCACAGTGTCTACCAAATAATCCCCATTCACCAGGAGAAACACCATGCACCGAATAACCAAAGCAGACCTACAGCTCCGCATCGACACATTGAACGAGATCACCGGGCAGCCGATGGAGGCATGGAACCCTGTACGCCGTGAGGATGGCGGCCTAGCTGCTAACGCTGGCCACTATTATTTGCAGTGGGCATATGGCGGCGTACGCGTTGAGCAGATGTGTGAGGGCGGGGGGGCCCGCGACATCACGCCACGTGGTACCAAACGGGAGACATACGAACGCTTGGTCGCCTTGATCGAGGGTATCCGCATCGGCCAGAAGACCGCGCCGCCTGGGATAGTCGGCGGGGACTTGCTGGCCGATGGTGGCCCGCTCTATCAGGAGAATGACACAATGGAAACAACAACACACACACCGGGACCGTGGACATACACGGAGCACATAGGCCGGACGGACTTGACCGTGGATTTCAGCATCGGCCCCGATGTCCGTCACATCCAAGGCCCTGAAACCGTGGGAGACTTGGCGGCTCATGTGAGCGAGACCGGTATTTCTTGCAGCAACCCTAGCACCCTCATGCCCGTCGAGGAAGCCGAAGCCAACGCACGCCTTATCGCCGCCGCTCCTGAACTGCTGCAAGTCGCCCTCGACTACGTTCTACTCTGTGATCTGCACGACTGGGAAGGTCACGTACTGGATACAGCCCGCGAAGCAATCGCCAAGGCGACAGGAGGTGAAGCATGAGGAATCCCAGAACACTTCAGGAGGCACGTTTCGATCCACGGGTCGCCGACAAATGGATTGATAGAGGTGATGATTTAGACGACCTGTATGCGTTTGAGTTGAAAGATGGGTTCGAGTTTGCGTCTCGCCAATCCGAGCCCGTTGCCCATGAACGTAGGACCATCCGATGCTACACGGTTGCGGAAGTGATCCACGAGTTTCGGAGCATTTCAAAAACAGGAGGTGAAGCATGAGCGGACCACCTAAACCACCCTCAGAGCCCGAACGTGAGAGGCTCACCGCCGACGAGCGTATCGGATACCAACGGGATTACCTGGCCTGGCGTGAGTCGGTCATGGATGAAGGCGTGATCGGAGCCCCGCCCCGTGATGTCCTGATCTGGGGTAACAAGGTGTACGATTATCGACAGCAGGAGGATGATTCAAATGGATAGCATCATTTACGCTGTAGGCGTGATCGCCCTGATCATGGTAGCCCTTGGTATAATCATGCCCGAGGATCAATCAAAGTAGGCATTTCTCCTGGTGCCCCGGTTGGCTAGGACTCCCCTAGTCGGCCGGGGCCTTTTCTAAGCCTGCACCTATGGACCGACGTAGAAAACTGGTGAGCTTGACGGCATCTGGCCGAAGGCTAAAAGAGACTTTGGAGAAACTCTCATGACAATCAACGCACGGGAACGGGGCTTTCAGGCCACCGTTAGTCACAAGGGCCAGCGATGGCGTAGGCAGTTCAAGACCTACCAAGACGCCGAGGTCTGGGAAGCCCAGGCCAAGGCTGATGCAGTCGCTGGCCGCACCCCGAACATGGGGGACACTGAGCGGGCTACCGCTGAGCGGCCCCGAACACTAGGTCAGATGATCGAGTACGTCGCCGCCCGGTACTGGGCCGACTCGAAATCTGGCGACGGATTGAAACGCAACGCGGAGCTGGTGGGTACATTAGTCGGCATGGGGACACCGATGAAGGACATCGACCTGTTCACCATAGACCGAGTGATCCTGGGGCTTAAGGATCGTGGGAACTCCAACGCCACGATCAACCGAAAGCTGGCTGCGTTGTCGAAGTGTCTGACGGTAGCCAAGGACATCGGGGTCATCGACACTAAGCCTAAGATCCAGAGGATGCGTGAGGGGGTAAATCGTCTCCGGTGGTTCACTGATGATGAGCTGGCTGAGATGGTGGCCTACTTCCACCACATGGGCAATCCCAACATGGCCCACTGGGTCAGGTTCCAAGCCGACACGGGGCTCAGGGTCAGTGAGACCCGAGGGCTTGAGGGGCGAGATATTCAAGGAGACGTGGTGATTTTGTCGGATACCAAGTCCGATAGTCCCCGTGGTGTTCCGTTGACTACGGCGGCTAAAGAAGCGTTGGAGGATCTTATATGGCAGCAACGATACGCTAAGGAGATTCGCCCATTCAAGTGGACAACCAAGCACCACCTACGGAACTGGTGGGACCGTCTCAGGCTTCATATGGAGTGGCAGCCTACAGGCGACGAGGTGATGCACGCCCTTCGCCATACGTTCTGCTCTCGTCTGGTGCAGCGGGGTGTCCCGATCCTGACGGTGAAGGAACTGGCTGGCCATAAGACTATGGACATCACGCTCCGGTATGCTCACCTGGCTCCCCACAACTTGGTGAATGCAATCGCTGCTTTGGAACCTAACCGACAGCCTAGTCATATGTTAGACGTTGTGGCATAAGTATGTGGCAAGGGCCTGCGGACGTGGTGGAATTGGCATACACAGCAGACTTAAAATCTGCCCCCGATCAATGGGTTGCGGGTTCGAGTCCCGCCGTCCGCACCACTTGCACTGGACTTAAAATCTGTCTATCTTCTATCCACTCCGACAACTTTTCTTCCTTTCGAGAAAGCCCAAGGGTTCACCCCCTTGGGTTTTCTTTTGAGATAACCTATCCACTCAGGCAACGGATATGCCTGATTACGTTCCTGTGGCGTTACCTTGTGCCACAGTCAAGGACGAAACGAGAACATGAGACAATCAGAACTAGAAGCTGAGATGCAAGAGCTTGGTCGCAGCCGGTACTGGAAGAAAGTACAGCGGACGACTGAGGGCGGGATGGAAAGCCAGCATGCTTTGGGCAAGCGGCTGCTCACTGAATCAGTGGCTCTCTTAGCTGAGCAGATACGACTGTGGAAGAAGCAGGTAGAGAAGCAGCCGGTTGGGAATCGCAACGGTTGCTATCCCTACATTGACATGCTGGACCCTCAGATCGCTGCGGCCCTCACGGCTCGGACGGTCATCGACTCGATCTCGATGCACGAGAGGCTGACGAAAGCGTCTTTCAAGGTGGCGAGAGTATTGGAGGATGAGGTCAAGTGGAGGGAGATGAAGGACCAACACCCGGACCTTTGGAAACTTCAGAAGGACCACCTTAAGAAGATCCCAGGCTACGAGAACAAGCGTCGGTTTCTCCGCAACACCGAGAAGTTCATCGAGCTTCAGTTCTCCAAGTGGCCTAAGAACATCAGACTCAAGATCGGCATGACGTTGGTGGAGTTGATGCGTGTATCTACCGGCATCATCGACATCACGACCAGGCGAGGCTTATTGGGCAAGAGTGAAACCTACGTCCATGCGACCGACGAGTTGCAGGCTTGGATGAAGGAGGCCCACAAGTACGCCGAGGACTTGTCGCCCATGTATCTCCCGATGGTCGAGAGACCAGCGGATTGGACTGATGTATACAACGGGGGCTACCTGACTGAGAGCGTCCACCCCCGTCCTTTGGTCAAGACCAACGACCGCAACCATTTGGAGTTCTTGAACAACGCCGACATCTCTCAGCCTATGGCAGCGGTCAATCAGTTGCAGCGGGTGGCGTGGGGCATCAATGAGAACGTCATCAATACTCTGCTGTACTGCTGGGAGAGTGAGATCGAGATCGGTGACATCCCCTCCCCGGTAGGCCAGAAGATCCCATCGAAGCCTCACGACATTGGGGAGAACGAGGACGCCAGGCGTAAGTGGCGGAAGGCTGCTGCTCGTATCCACGCTGAGAACACCAGCAACGAATCCAAGCGTCTCCAGATGGTCAAGATATTCTGGATGGCTAAAAAGTTCTTGGGCATCCCGATCTTCTTCCCTTGGTACATGGACTTCCGAGGCCGAAAGTACACTCGGGTCTACTTCTTGCAGCCCCAGGGTTCCAAGGTGGCGAGGGGCGCATTGCAAGCTGGGCATGGCATGCCTATCGGAAGTGATGATGGTCCCCGATGGCTGGCTATCCACGGAGCCAACGTGTTCGGTGAGGACAAATGCACCCTTGATGAGCGGGTGCAGTGGGTGCATAGCAACCGGGACATGATTACCACGGTGGCTGAAGATCCACAGGGCACCACGTCCCTATGGGGTCGAGCTTCGGAGCCCGAGCTGTTCTTGGCGTTCTGCTTTGAGTGGGCGGGGTTCCTTAAGGAAGGCTCTCAGTTCATTACCCGCCTTCCGATTTCCATCGACGGGTCGTGCAATGGATTGCAACTGTATTCGCTCTTGATGCGTGACCCGGTGGGGGCTCTGGCCACCAACGTCCTGCCGACGCCCCGGCCGGAAGACATTTACCAAGACGTGGCCAACGCCACGATCAGGCGGCTTGAAGAAGACGGCAGTGAGATGGCTCGAAAGTGGCTGGCCTTTGGGATTACACGAGCGACGACGAAGCGATCATGCATGGTTGTGCCATACTCGGGAACCCTGTGGGCATGCCGAGACTATGTACGGGAGTGGTTCCTTGACGAAGTGAAGAAGCGAGGTGGGGTCAACCCCTTCGGCTGGGAGGAGACATTCAAGCCTCCACACTTCCTCGCCGGTAAGGTTTGGGACTCCATCAGCGATGTCGTGGGCGAAGCTCAGAAGGCGATGTCCTGGTATCGAGAGGTGGCCAAGCTGTGCATTGACAACGAGGTGCCTCTCCGATGGACAACACCATCAGGCTTTGTAGTCAAACAAGCCTACGAAACCTGGCAGAGCCAATCGGTAAAGACGGTCATCGGTGATGTCATCCGGCAGCACAAGATCCGCAGCGGCACCGGGAAGCTTTGTAAGCGTAGGGCCTGCAACGGTGTAGCACCGAACCAGATCCACTCGATAGATGCGGCGATCTGCGACTTGACGGTTCTGAAGAACTCAAGCCAAGGCATGCAGTTCCAGTCATCTATTCACGACGCTTACCTCTGCTTGGCCCCTGACATGCCGAGGATGCGAGACAATCTACTGGACTCAGTGGTCCAAGTTTTCAGCGGCAATCTTATGGAGGATTTCTTTCATGAGATCCGACACTACTTGCCGACAGAAGTTACAGTGCCAGAGCCTCCAGAGCGGGGCGAGCTGGACATCGAACTCGTCAGGCAGAGCGAGTATTTCTATGCGTAATTCAATCCACTAAGGCATGAAGGAGATAACCATGCAAGCACGCGGCATTGCGGTGTACCCGCATTTGAATGAACCCGATAAGAAGTTCGATCCTGATGGACCTGGTGTGTACCAGTTGCAGCTGAGCGTTGGCCCTGATGAGGGGCAGGCAATCATCGACAAGATCGAAGAGATTCGGGACGAGGCTTACAAGGAAGAGTGCAAGAAGGCGAAGAAGCCCAAGCTGAAGAAGGCTGACCTACCTTTTACAGAAGAGTATGACGAGGATCAGAACCCCACAGGGAACTGGTTGTTCCGCTTCAAACTCAAAGCCGCAACGGCGAAGGGCCTGGCTCAGCGGCCGACCCTTGTAGACGCCAAGCTCCAACCGATGACAGAAGTTATCGGAAGCGGCTCTGAGGTAGTGGTGGACTTCCAGCCGCACCCCTGGTTCGTGGCAGCTCTTGGAGTCGGCGTGACCCTCCGGCTTCGGGGCGTGCAGGTGTTGGAACTGAAGGAATACAGCCCCTCCCGTGTTTCATTCACGGCGATGGAAGGCTTCGAGACTGCGGCTGTTACCTTTAGCGAAGCTTCAGAAGAAGAAACGTCCACGGATGACGCTGACTTTTGATGCTCACCATTCGCCTCGAACTTAACCCGGTGCCTGCTTCTCGCCCGCGTGTCTCCAAGTGGGGCACCTACTACGGCAAGCGGCACCAGGCTTTTCGCTCGGAAGCCTTGGACCTTCTTAGTGGAATGCGGGAGGAGGGAGTTCTCCCCGAGGTTCCTATGAGCGGAAAGCTGCGGGTGTGGGTGGTCTTCTCAATCAAGAAGCCCAAGACCACTAAGCTCGCAACGCCCCGAGGCGATATCGACAACTACATGAAACTGCTCCTCGACTGCTGCAACGGGATTATCTGGGAGGATGATCAACAGATCGCACAGATCAATGCGTTCAAAAACTACGCAGTAGATGGGGGTTCAATCGACCTTGTAGTCGAGGAGATCGACGATGAAACAGATGGACCTGTTCACCCCGCCGGTAAAGATGAGCCAGTCGCTCCTGATCCTTAATCACTTAAGGACGAAGGGCTCGATCACGTCGCTTGAGGCGATGTCCTTGTACCGAATCTTTCGCCTAGCCGCTCGCGTAGAAGAACTGAGGCAGCAAGGGCATGAGATTGAAACTGAAATGAAGCAGGACATAACGGGCAAGCGGTATGCAAGCTATACACTCTGATCAGAACAGTCAGTTCGTAGCCCATGAGCCCTGTCCGAGTTGTGGCAGTAAAGACAACCTGGCTCGGTATGATGATGGGCACGGCTACTGCTTTGGGTGCGGTCACTACGAAGGCGTTGACGGGGAGTCTGCTACCCCTCCACCGTCCGTCGCTGGTCTCCTCCCCGTTGAATACAAGTCACTGACCAAACGGCGCATCACGGAAGAGACATGCCGTAAGTTTGGTTATGGAGTCTCCCAGTGGAAGGGGCAGACAGTCCAAGTGGCTAACTACTTCAACGGGGACGGGGGCCTAGTGGCCCAGAAGATCCGCACAAAGTCCAAGGACTTCAACATCCTGGGCGAAGGCCGAAACCTTGATCTATGGGGGAAGAGGTTATGGGGCCAAGGTGGAAAGCGGATCGTCATCACAGAGGGGGAGCTGGATGCCATGTCGGTATCGCAGGCTCAAAACAATCGCTGGCCTGTAGTGTCTCTGCCCTCTGGGGCGGCGGGTGCCTCCAAGGTAATCCGTCGTGAGTTGGAGTGGCTTGAGACCTACGATGTTGTCGTCTTTATGTTCGATCAAGACGAACCGGGACAGAAAGCGGCTGTTGATTGTGCGATGCAGTTGTCGCCGGGTAAAGCGGCGATAGCGTCCCTCCCCCTCAAGGATGCCAATGAGATGCTGGTGGAGGGCCGGTCGAAGGAATTGATCTCTGCGCTTTGGGAAGCCAAGCCCTACAGACCCGATGGCGTCGTTCCCGGTGAGGAACTCTGGGACAAGATCATCGAGGAGAACGAGGTCGAGTCGGTTGAGTACCCGTGGTCGGGACTGAACTGCATGACCTATGGGCTCCGGCAGGGTGAGGTAGTCACACTGACTTCCGGCACCGGCCAGGGCAAGTCCAGCGTCATCCGCGAGTGGGAGCTGTGGCTGCTCAACAAGGGGTTTCGTGTCGGCATCGTGGCTTTGGAGGAGAACACGAAGCAGACGGCTCAGGCTCTCATGGGCCTGTATTTGCAATGCCCCCCTCACAAGTGGAGCGAGAAGGAGATTACGGAGGAGACAAAGCGAGAAGCATTTGAGGCCACGGTCGGTAATGGTCGATGTGTCCTGTACGACCACTGGGGATCAATGGATTCCCAGAACCTGCTGTCTCGTATCCGCTACATGGCGAGGGGCATGGGTTGCACGCATATCTTTCTGGATCACTTGAGCATTGTGATCTCAGGGATCGGGGATGGAGATGAGCGGCGACTGATTGATAACACCATGACGCGGCTGCGGTCGCTTGTGGAAGAGCTGAACATCTCTCTCATCATTGTCTCACACCTCAAACGACCGGAAGGAAGAAGTCATGAAGAAGGTGGCCAAGTGTCTCTTGCTCATCTGCGTGGTAGCGGGGCTATTGCTCAGCTATCTGATATTTGCATCGGCTTGGAGAGGGACCAGCAAGACGCCGACAGTAAAAACACCACGACACTCCGAGTCCTTAAGAACCGCTACACCGGAGACACTGGTGTCGCCTGTCGCGTCAAGTACGCCCCAGCCACCGGACGATTATCAGAATGGGACGAAGCAGATGTGGATGATGTTCCCTTCTGAGCTGTGCCGGGCGATCCAGGCCGTGGAGACAGGTGGACATCCTGACCCAGAGAATGCAGTCGGAGACGGTGGAAGGTCGATAGGGCCTTTACAGATTTCAAGGGCGTGTTGGCAGGATGCCAAGGAGCATGACCCGGCTATCGGGGGAACCTATGAGGATTGCAGGAAACTTGAATACGCCAAACGAATCTTCTGGGCGTACTTAGATAGATGGGCTCCCACCGATGACTATCAAACTTGCGCGAGGATATGGAACGGAGGACCAAAGGGAGCCTCCAAGGGAAGCACCGACGCTTACTGGCGTAGAGTCAATACCGCCTTGGAGTTGGGAAAAGATAACGCACTACATCTCGACCGTTGAAGGCGCACCAATCTCACGGCAAAGGATTCAGAAAGTGGCTGAGACTGCTCTCGCAAAACTTCGTAGGAAACTTCACGACGATCCGGTGATCCGTGAGTGGTTGGCCGAGCAGGGCTACATATTAAGGGATGAGGTATGAAGCATAAAGTTCTTGATCTGTTTGCGGGCATCGGCGGGTTCAGCCTGGGCCTTGAAAGAACTGGCGGATTTGAGACTGTTGCTATGTGCGAAAAAGATGAGAAGGCACAGCGGGTGCTGCGGAAGCATTGGCCCGATACCCCAATCTATGACGACATAAAGGAATTAACGGGTGACAGACTACGATCAGATGGACTTATTCCAACCGTCATTACCGGAGGATTCCCATGCACCGACATCTCAGGAGCGCAGCAACATAAGCCCACCGGAATTGATCAGCCACGTTCCGGGTTGTGGAAGGAATACGCTCGGCTTATTGAGTCAATTAAACCCCAATGGTGCATTATCGAAAACGTGTCTCTGCTCCGTCGAAGAGGACTGCATGTTGTTCTTACCGACTTATGGGAGATCGGGTATAACGCGGAATGGCATTGCATACCAGCGTCCGCAGTTGGTGCCCCTCACCAGAGAGACCGGATCTGGATTGTCGCGGTGGCCCACCCCAACGAGCCGGGATTGGAAAGATGGCTCCGCGAGTTCCTGCCGCAACGTCCCGGCGAACTCTTTACTGGGACGGGAAGTTCATGCGAGGGAGAACTATCAGACTACTGGGAGTCTGGCTCCGATGTTCTGCGAGTGGCTGATGGGATTCCCAATAGGGTGGACAGACTTAAGCAGCTCGGAAACGCCGTAGTTCCGCAGATACCTCAGTTACTCGGTCAGGCTATTCTTGCGGTTGAATCAACCCACCAGGACAACTAATGACTCCAACCATTTTTGATATCGAAACCACGGCCATTGATTGCTTCCGAACCCTAAAGGGCTTGGAGTCGATCCACTGCTTGGTGATCCGGCAGGGCAACGACACCACTTATTACACCAAAGAGAACATGGTGGAAGGCTTGAAGTTCCTAAGGAACCAAGACCTGATTGTCGGCCACAACGTCACCGGCTTTGATATCCCTGCGATCCAGAAGCTCTACCCAGACTGGAATCCTCGGGGCCTTGTACGGGACACGGTACTGATGGCACGTCTGGCCTACCCAGATCAGAAGGACCGGGACTACCAGATCGACGACTTTCCTCGGAACCTTGTCGGCCATCATTCCTTGGAGGCTTGGGGCCACAGGCTCGGAGAGCATAAGGGTGACTACACCGGGGGCTGGGATGAGCTGACCGACGAGATGCTGGACTACTGCATTCAGGACACCGTGGTCACTCAGAAGCTCTATGAGAAGATCATGGCAGAGGACATCTCACCGGAGGCGTTGGCCTTGGAGCATATGTTTGCGGATTGCATCGGGGCTCAGGAGCGGCATGGCTTTGCATTCAATGTGAAGAAAGCTGCGGAATTGTACGCAGAACTGTCATATGGCAGAGAGTGGCTTCGTACTAAGTTAGTAGCCGCCTTCCCGCCGACCGTTGTCAAGATGAAGACCCCGGCCCATTGGGTCGCAGCAGGCGATAAGTTCCCTACCAAGACGGCGGCCAAGAAGGCCGGGCATAAGGACGCCGACATCCGCCGGGGCCCCCCGAAGGAGAAGGTCACGCCCTTCAATCCCGACAGCCGCCAGCAGATCGCTCGGTGTCTCATTGACAAGTACGGCTGGGAGCCTGAAGTATTCACGCCCAACGGTCAGCCCCAGGTCGATGAGTCCATTCTCAAGGCCCTCCCGCATGAGGAGGCCAAGATGCTGGTGGACTACTTGACGATCTCGAAGCGTATCGGTCAGCTGGCCGAGGGCAACGAGGCGTGGCTCAAGCTGGAGGATCATGGGCGCATATATGGCCGGGTCAACACCATGGGCACGGTGACATCTCGCTGCTCACATTCACGCCCGAATGTGGCGCAGGTTCCAGCGGTGTATGCCCCTTATGGAAAGCGATGCCGTGGGCTGTTCACGGCTGGGGACCGTAAGGTCTTGGTAGGTGCCGATGCTTCAGGTCTGGAGTTGCGGTGCCTCGCCCACTATCTCCACCGCTACGACGGTGGTATCTATGCCGACATCATTGTGGACGGAGACATCCACACCGCTAACCAGAAAGCTGCTGGGCTGGAGACCCGCGATCAAGCGAAGACGTTTATCTATGCCTGGCTCTACGGAGCCGGGCCGCAGAAGATCGGTTCAATCGTTGACGGAGGAGTCAAGGACGGCCAGCGATTGATGACCCGTTTCCTAAGTAAGATGCCCGCGTTGAAGCATCTGAAGTCTGCTATTGAGAAGACGCTCAAGAGCCGTGGGTATCTGGTGGGCCTGGATGGCCGTCACATCCCCATACGCTCCAAGCATTCAGCACTTAACGCCTTGCTGCAGTGTGCGGGTGCTGTCCTCATGAAGCAGGCTACGGTTGACGCTCGCAGGCTCCATTGGATGGAACAGCTAGACTCCCATCAGGTGGCCCACATTCACGATGAGATCCAGTACGAGGTTGCTCTGGCGGACGCCGAGCGTGTGGGGGAACTTACAGTAAAGGCTATTCAGGAAGCCGGGACACCCTTTGGATTCAAGTGCCCTCTCGATGGAGAGTACAAGATCGGAAGGGATTGGTCGGAGACGCATTGATGAAAGGACTCCAATGCACCCGAACCAACGTAGGGGCTCGGCTTCTGAGTACACCGCCGCAGCCTATTTCAGCGAGCATGGCTGGGAGATATTCTGGCCTCCGACCGGATCAAGCCCCTGTGATTTTGTCATGGTCAAGGACGATCAGACTCAACGGGTACAAATCAAGACCGCAGTTACATGGCGGAAAGGACCATCTACATATCTTCGGGTCAAGCTGTCAGGCAACAACGCATATAAAGCCGGAGACTTTGACCTCCTGGGGGTCGTTGGTCCCGAGAGCCGACTGTGGGTTATCCCGTTCGATAAGCTCCCGATTCGGTCCATGATCTATTTAGAAAAACATAAAGGCTCCCACAAGCATCAGTATGGCTGGGGAGAATATGAGGTGAAACGTGGCGAATCTTGAGTTCGTAGAGACATCGACGCTCCTTCGGGAACTTCAAAAACGTATGGACGACATGGTGTTTATTGGAGCCGTAAAGCGTACTTCGGTCGATGACTCATTGTTGTTTGCCTACAACGGCAGTTTCTACGGATGCCTGGGTCTGTGTGAAACCTCCCGCCTGATGGTCTTAGCCAGGGAAGGAGATGATGAGCTTGACGACACTAATAGTTGACGGGGACATTTTGCTGTACCAAGTGTCCAGTGCTGTGGAAGAACCGATCCACTGGGGCAATGATTGGTGGTCGCTGACCGCCGACGCCCAGCTGGCCAAGCAGATGATTGAGCAGGAGGTGTCCGAGTGGATGTCGGAGCTTGGGGCTGATGGGCTTATCATCGCGCTGTCTGATCAGACCAACTGGCGGCATGACGTTCTGGACACCTACAAATCCAACCGCAAGGGTAAGCGGAAGCCGGTGATCTACGTCCCTCTTCGGGATCATCTTCGAGAGGAGTACGACACGGCCTGCTTTACTAGCCTAGAGGCTGATGATGTCATGGGCATCCTTCAAACTGAGGACACCATTATCGTCTCAGACGATAAGGACATGAAGACAATCCCCGGAGCCTTGTACCGCCCTATGGCTCAGGAGCGGTTGGAGATATCACCCGAAGAAGCCGACCGTAATCATCTGATCCAGGCCCTTACGGGTGACGCTACCGATGGTTACGCGGGCTGCCCGAAGGTGGGTCCAGTAACGGCTCAGAAGATTCTGGAGGAGGGCACTTGGGATGAGGTGGTGGGAGCCTATGAGAAAGCCGGGCTCAGTGAGGAAGTCGCCCTGATCCAAGCCCGAGTCGCCCGCATACTCCGTAAAGACGAATGGAATCCAATCACAGAGGAGATAACGCTATGGAATCCCGCATGACGAGAGAAGAGTATTTCCAATACCACGAACTGCTGTGCGATACCGCCCGGAAGTTGTCGATGGCCAAGAACCACGATTACTCAGGAGGCCAAGACGGCTCCAACCCCTTCCAGAACTTCATGTTCGTTGAGGAGATGGGGATGGGTGTCACGACCGAGCAGGGCTTCATGGTTCGCCTGGCTGACAAGATGAAAAGGCTGGCGGGATTCTGCAAGACCGGGACGTTTCAAGTGTCTGATGAAAGCTTTGAAGACACATGTGTCGATGTCATTAACTATATCTGCCTGTTGTCTGCATATGTGCAGTCTAAGGGCTCTAAATAAGGGAGGTGAACCTTATGGAAGGCCAAATTCCCAGCATTTCCAATGCGTTGGTCGAGGCTTTGGACGAGATGTTTCCTGTTCAATGCCCACGGCTGGACGATACCGACCGCATGATTTGGTTTCGTGCGGGTCAACGGGCCGTCGTGGATTTCCTCATTGAACGCCACAAACAACAGAACGAG
>VTLG01000702.1_pt1 | contig 36185 bp, 32 predicted proteins | sample 4694571 | NCBI WGS metagenome assembly VTLG01 (sample SAMN12604809, study PRJNA352737) | marine metagenome | biome: ENVO:00000447; feature: ENVO:00000209|ENVO:00000569|ENVO:01000036; material: ENVO:00002151; isolation source: viral sequences binned using virsorter ...
TGTTGTGATATGAACTCGTCATGCATCAGTCGACCACAGAGCACACCCCAAAATAATTTAAAGAAATATGCAAAAAAGACTTGACAACCCCTGACCAGTGTGGTAAGATCTCTATGTTGAGTTGATAAAGAGTAGCTAATATATGAACTATATCAAAGCAGTTGGTGGTAACAGAGCTCTGCGAGAACTATCAGAGCGTGTTGCAGAGTACTGTATTGGTGAATTAGGTCTCAGCAGATACCGCACACTAGAGATAGAAATCCATTTGAACAAGTGTTTGGATGATGGTGCGTATGGTTTCTGCTATGAGGGTGAGAACGATAGGGATTTCACGATAGAGATCGACAAGCGTATACCCAAGATGCCTGCAAAACTTCTCAAGGGACAGAATGGACGGGATGCGTTCATTGAGACCCTATGCCATGAAATGGTACATGTGATGCAGACTGCGAAGGGTACTCTCAAGGATAGGTTCCGTGGGGGATATAAGAAATTCTGGAAGGGTGTAGACCATACAGGTACACCTTATAGCAAGCAGCCATGGGAACGTCAAGCATATAGGATGCAAGGAAAGTTGTTGAAGGGTTTCAAAGAAAGTGAAAAAAAAGGTTGACAATTCCTGACCAATGTGTTACTATACATTATAACTTAGAGAGTGTCCCGTGTGGGATTTCGTAAATTGCTAATGTGCTAGGTGTCCTGACACTCTCTCTTTTTTGACTGTGTAGCTTTTTGCGACTATGAGAGCGAATCGGAATGGTAAACTATAAATGCAATATGGGTGTCTAGATATAAAAATTTTCGCCAGCATTATTATGAGGAGTATAAGTCGATGACAACAGAATTTTGGGCGGGAATGTTTCTAGGAATAGGTATGACTTTACTCTGCTACTTTATTGTGATGGATACCTATATATGAGTTATTCGTTACTACCCTGTTATTATACTACCACGAATACTCGTAAACGTAAAGCGAGAAAACGAACTAAGAGCGAACTGGAAGCAGATCGAAAGCATAAGAAATTCCTCAAACGTATGGGGATCAATGGAAAGTCCGGCAGAGTGAATGGTACGAATGTGACTTCGTATCAGAGGCCGTCACAGGTCTTAACGGAAGGTTCGACTCCTTCCCTTTCCAACGTCATTCCTGTTGGTGTGACTCCTAAAAGAGAGATACACGAACATAACTTCACAATTGCACCAGCATATAACAAGGGTGCATATCAGGTGATTAGTAAACAGAATGTAAAGGATATTGGACGATGAAGTATATACCGCCTAGTGAGAGTGTTATTGAAGCATCCTATACAAAGTTTCCTTGGAGTAATCCGAAGAATGCTTATATGTGGGGTTTTATTCATGGCATGATTATTATATCGGTATTGCTGACAGGATTATTATACATACTACTATGAGAACATTTATACCGATAATTCTGATCTCACTATCAATGTTGACGGTGGGATGTGCTTCCAGTGGTATTATGAGTGCAATGTCTATTCTCTCGACTGCTGACGTAGCATCCCAACTCACTACGGGTAAGGGTGCAATAGACAATGCTGTTTCCTCTGCTATGGAAAAGGATTGTGCGGTATTTCGTCTATTCAAGGGAAAGAAGATCTGTCGGGATAAAGAGGTGGAAGCTCTCATTGACATGGGTTGTGTGGTGTATGCTTGGGATGAGAATGACAAACCATACTGCAAAAAAGAAAAATAGTTGTTGACAAAACGTGTAGAGTAGTGTATAGTAAGACATAATGAAAGTTCAGAAGGAGAAAGATTATGAACAAGTATATTAAAGCAGTGAGTGCTGTCGGAATGGTTGCATTACTTGCTGGATGTAACGCCCATAGTGGGGGTTTTAATAACCAAACAGGTGGTGCTGTAATTGGTGGACTTACTGGTGGTGTTATCGGAAATCACTTTGGTAAAGGTTCTGGTAAGACTGCTGCGACAGCACTTGGTGCGGTAATCGGTGCGATGACGGGAAGTAACGTGGGAGCATCTATGGATCGTCCAAGGGTCGTCTATCAACAGCCTCCTGTAGTATACCGTCCATCGGTCGGGTCAGGACGCTGCGCTGGTTATGCGAATGAAGGTGTTCGTGCTGCATGTAATCAGGGAGTAGCGAAACGTGAAGCAGAACGTCAGCGTCGGTTGGAACGTGACGCATATCGCCGAGGATATGGACAGTAATTCCTTATTTGGAGACTAAATAGTATGTATAGTATTGGTGATGACGTTCGCTATTTTGATGAATTTAGCGAACGGGAGAAAAGTGGAACCATTTCCGAAGTAAGTTCTGATCTGGATTCGTATGTTAATTTGGAAGTAAGAAATGACATTGTTCATTATTATTCCAAGAAACTAAAGAAGTATGTGCCGGTAAAACCAAAGAATATGGATACCCTGTACTTCACGATTCCGCAACGAACTAGTGACGACTTTGTTTTGGTTAAAAACATTCTAGGGAGCTCAGATGGGAAAGAAAGAACTAACGCCTGAAGACATGGAAGATCATGCTAAGGCCTCAGTGATGAGAGGAATCAATTCGATGACTGATTTCTCAAATCCTGTGTCTATTATGAACACATCTGCATTAATGCTACAGACTGCATTGAACATGTATTCTATGGTTCTTACCAAGGAAGATATGCGTGAATTGCTTGACATGGCTCGTAAACAACTTGAAGACAATGTAGAGGATACCGTTTATCATTGAGTTTACTAAGAGAGATGGCGAACAATGTTTCGTCTAAGAAGGGTACGTTCACAAATTCATACCCTGTAATTATAGAACATCAATCATTTGACAATGATGTAATAGAGGAAGTTATTCGTTCTGTGGGTGATCAGGATGGACAACGAACACGGGCCAAGTGCTATCGTACTCGCTGGGATCTTCATAATGTACACCCCGAAGTAGAAAAGATTGGATTGACTGCAATACAGATTGCACACAAACATCCTTTAGCGGGTCGAACATCTCCTGATGGAACACCAGAAGAGATTCAATATGGTATACGAGAATGCTGGGGTCTTGTTTATACACAAGGACAAGAGACTCGTTCTCATTCACATTGGCCCTCTACATGGGCATTTGTCTATAACGTGAAATCCTGTTCTAAGTGTTCCCCCCTTATATTACCTTCCAATGGTGTTCATCCAGACACTAAAATTCCACCAGTAGATGGACAATTGACATTGTTTCCTGCTTGGTTGAATCATGAAGTTCCTAATCAACCATGCGAACATGATAGAATTATTGTTGCCGGTAATCTAGATATTGTGTGGAGAATAAATTGGGACACAAAAAATATCGAAACAAATCTATCAGAGGACATTTAGTTTACTAAATAAACCACCATGATAAGATACAGAATTATCCATACAGATATGGTATGCGATGGTATGATGTACGATGATGCCCTGTTAACTCTTCAGCAGTTACAGGATACCAACCCTGACATTGAATATGAAATAGAAGAATACAACTACGTTCCGGCCGAACATAAAGGTTTAGGCCGAGATCCTGATCTTCACTAATCGTTATAAATAGTTCCATATAACAGTGGAGTTATTTAATGCGAGATTTTTTGGGAAAAGACGGATTCATTTGGTTCGTAGGTGTAGTAGAGGATCGTGACGATCCAGAATTGCTGGGGCGTGTACGAGTCCGTTGTTTAGGCTGGCATACTGACAGTCGAGAAGATTTACCTCATACAGATTTACCGTGGGCTACTGTAATGCAACCTACCGATAGGCCTGGTACTGGTTCAAATACTGCATTAGTAGAAGGTGTTTGGATATTAGGGTTTTTCCAAGATGGAGATAGAGGACAACACCCAATTGTTATGGGGTCGTTGCCTGGATTTAATCTAGAGAAACCTGATTTTAGTAAAGGGTTTTCTGATCCTAAAGGTAAATATCCTGTAGGTACAGGGGAGCCAGATACAGGTAGACAGGTTAGGGGATCAATTCAAGAAACACATCCCGCTATAAAAAGACGTAGAGCATTAAAACAAACTAAAGTTCCTATTGCAAAAAAACCTTTTTTATCGGAAACTGATGCTGATACATCCGATGAAAAAAGAACAACATGGGATGAAATTGATCCTAAAGCAAAATCTGCTTCCCTATATCCATTTAATAAAACAGAAGAAACAGAATCAGGTCATATCTTTGAATATGATGATACACCTGGCGGTGAAAGAATATTAGAATATCATAAAAGTGGAACACACTATGAAGTAGAAGCTGACGGTTCTAAGGTAACTAAAATTGTTGGTAAAAATTATGAGATTATTATGAAAGATGATAATGTTCTTATTTCGGGAAATCTGAATGTTACAGTAGAAGGTAATAAAACGGAATTGATTAAGGGGGATTATATTTTAGAGGTTGAAGGTGATTATACTCAATTGATAGGAAAAAATCAAAGAGCGAAAATTGGTTATATTAATGGTGGAAATAAGTACGAAGAAATTCTTGGTAATTGGGCATTTAATATAAATGATAATATTAAAGCTCGAATTGAAGATGATGTAGATGTAATGATTGGTGGAAACCAGAGTTATAAGATTAATGGGGAAAACAAGATACAGGTACAGAAAGATTTTACTACTATAGTAGGAAACGATATACTCACTAACGCAAAGAATAATATGGCGGTAAGTACTACTTCTGGAATTATGTCACATAAATCTGGTAGTAAACTTAATATGAAGTCTGCTTCGGATATGCATGTTAAGAGTGAAGCAACTCTAACTGAAAATGTTGCAACAACTAAAGTATCAACGACAGGTAGTACATGGAACCATACATCAGGTGGTGATATCACAGTTGTTGGTGGACCAAATATTCACTTGAACCCATAAGAAATAATATGTCAGAGTTTCAATTTATAGTTAATGGAGAGTTAAAGACATATACAAAATATGAAGACATTCCAGAAGAATGGGATCATATGATTAAGTTTGTTTTTGATATACCACCAGAACCGCATACAGAAGAAGAACATGAAGAAATCGAAGAGTGGAATAACAGGTTTAAGAAATTAATGGAGAAAGAACGTGCCAGCAGCAACTAGAATCGGAGATGCAGATGTAACCCATTGTTCGGGAATGACTCGAGCACAGGGTTCACCTAATGTGTTTGTAAATAGTATTCCGTGGAGTAGACAGGGTGATGTTAATACAGTTCATTTATTGCCTGGTGTTCCTTGTCCTGCTCATGCGGCACCGATTGCTTCTGGTTCGTCTACAGTAAAGGTTAATACTAAAGGCGCTGGAAGAATTGGTGATGCTATTAGTGGTTGTACTTCTGTGGCAGCAGGAAGTCCTAATGTATTTGCTGGACCTTGATGGGGGATAAGAATGGCGCAGTTTAATCTAGGAAATCTTTGCGGAACAAACGCTAATTTTAATAAATTAGAAATCCAGTTTGAAGATTTGAAAAGTAAACTTCTAAATGATATCGAAGCGGAGGCATCTGCACTTGTATCCAATATGACAGGTGGACTTGTTCAATTGGATTTGGATTTGCGTTCATTACTTTCAGAAAAACCTACACTTCCCAATGTTAGTTTACAATCAGAAATTAAAGATTTAGTTGGACTTGCAGTTGGTTCTAATCAATATAATAGCAAGCTTGCGACTCTTATAACACAATTTGGTAATGCATTAAAGGGAGATAATAAAGATCTTGCGAAATTAGTTGCGGCCGCAGCGGTTCTTATTGCTGGTGGAGAGGATATTTGTGATTTGATTCCAAATATGACAATTCCTGCTGGTGGTGGTGTGGTTAAAACACTTGCAAAGAATGTATCCCAGGCTGATAAAAATTCAATTGTAGAAGTCCAATCGACAATTAAAACTCCTGTGGCTGCATCTGATCTAGCAAATTCAGATATGGTTAAAAGATTGCAAAAGTCAGCAGAATTGTTTGAAAAAGAAATCGCAAAAATTAATGCAAGTGCCGGAACAACAGGAACAGTCACGGCAGAAACTAGAATGAAGTTCATGGAAGCAGACGCAAAAATTAGAAATGATATGTCAAAACAAGGATATGAATTGGCAGTAGATTCTAAACTTACGGATATTTCATTGATGGAAGAAAATCTTATTGGTGGAGAAGGAACTAGTCTACCGTGGTTAAATCCTGATGCAGATAGTACAGCCGTAAAAGAACAATCATATGAAGAAGCGGTTACTGCTGCTATAGCTCCTTTGAAATCTGCGATATCAAAGTTTGCTGGAACTCTTAGTAAATCAACTGCCTCCTATCCTAATAATATTGCTGGTGATGGAACAACTGTATTATTCAATGACGGTAGTGGAGAGTTTCAAGAATTCGTAGAAAAATCAAATAAAGCAAGACAATATCAAAGTAAGATAGTAACAGCAATTATGTCAAATCAAAAAACCACAGAGTTCGATACAAATAGTACAATATTTAAATCCTTTGAGAAAGATGCAAAAACCCTTGCTACTTCATTAGAAACATCTCTTGCATCTTTAGAAACTAACTTTACTAGGACAATAACATCTAATGACAAGTTAATTGAGGAAGATGTTACTATTTCCCCGATTTCTCTTCCTGATGTTACAGTGGTTTGATATAAATAATAGTAGAAACGGGAGTCCCAATGCGTAGCTGGAATAATGAAGCATACACAGATGCACAGCAAACAAATAAAACTACCAGAGTAACTAGGCATTACAAAGATTTAGATTTATTTTTTACTCGCAAACTGTCCACTTCTGATGTTAATATATTAGAAGATGTTATGGCAATCAAGAGAGCGGTTCGTAATCTTGTTTTATTAAACAGGCACGAAAAACCCTTTCATCCAGAAATTTCTGGTGGTGTTAGAGAAATGCTTTTTCAACCATTAACACCAGTTGTTGCTCAAGTTATTGGACGAAAAATAGAAGAGGTTGTTAGAATTTACGAGCCTAGAGTAGAACTTCTAGGTGTATCGGTAACTCCTAAATATACAGAAAATGCATTTGATGTTAATATCAGTTTTTTAATATTAAATGCGCCTGAAACGGCGGAAACTGTACAGATATTGTTAGAGAGATTACGATAATGGCTGATAAAAGATTAGATGTTACGGAACTAGACTTTGATGATATCAAAGCAAATCTGAAAATTTTTCTGAGAAATCAGGATTCATTTACAGATTATGACTTTGAAGGTTCTGGTATGAATATTCTATTGGATACTTTAGCGTATAATACCCACTATATGGCATTTAATGCAAACATGTTAGCGAACGAAATGTTTTTAGACAGTGCATCTTTGCGTGGTAGTGTAGTATCTCATGCAAAAACATTAGGGTATGAACCAACTTCTGTTGTTGCTCCTATTGCAACTTTGAATGTTACACTGAATAATGTAACAGCGGATACCTATACAATGCCTGTCGGAACAAAATTTAATGCTACAGTTGATAGTATTGCATATACTTTTGTCACTACCTCTGCTTATACATCATCAAAATCAGGAACAAATGTTACTTTTGAAAATGTAAAAGTATATGAAGGATCTTATATAACATCTCGCTATACTGTTGATTCTTCTGATGTAGATCAAAGATTTATTATTCCAAATGCATTAGTAGATACAAAAACTATTCAAGTGGTTCTTCAAAATTCTTCAAGTGATACCATTCAAAACACATGGACTAAGACAACAGATATTACACAATTAACTGGAGATAGTTTAGGTTATTTTGTGCAAGAAATTGAAGATGGAAAATTTGAAGTTGTTTTTGGTGATGGAGTTGTTAGTAAAAAACCTTCTGATGGTAACATTGTTTTAATTGCATATGTGGTTTCTAATAAAGATGCTGCGAATGGTGCCTCAGGATTTACTAATTCTGCTACTATTCAAGGTATTTCAGATGTAACAGTTACAACCGTATCTAAAGCAACAGGTGGTGGTGAAAGAGAAACCATTGCATCTATTAAATTACTTGCTCCATTAGATTATGCATCTCAAGGGAGATGTGTAACTGCTAATGATTATAAAGTATATGCTAAAAAGTTATATCCTTCAGCACAAACTGTACAGGTGTTTGGTGGTGAAGACGGTTCATTTGATAGTTCGTTGGGTGTTGTTAGTACACCAGAATATGGTAGGGTATTCATATCTATTAAATCGGTATCTGGAAATAATTTAACCTCTTCTGAAAAAGCAAATATCGTTAAAGGATTGAAACAATATAACGTAGCATCTATCACACCAGTTATTGTTGATCCAGAAATGACTTATTTGATACTACAATCTGTAATTAAGTTTAATTCTAATAGAACAGAAAATTCAAAAGATACAATGAAATCTTTAGTAACTACAACCATAAAAAATTATGGTGATGATACTCTGAAGGATTTTAATAAACCTTTTAGACATTCTGTTTTAGTAGGACAAATTCAAGATTCCCATCAATCAATTACTAGTAATACACTAAATGTTACTTTAGCAAAATATGTGGAACCTACAGTGGCGCAAAGTGTAAGTTATACTATCGCATTTAATAATAAATTATACAATCCACATTCAAGTCATTTGAAAGATGCTGGTGGAATTATATCTAGCACAGGATTTAAGATTACAGGTAACACAACTGATGTTTTCTATTTTGACGATGATGGATCGGGAAATATCAGGAGGTACTATCTTGTAGGTTCTACTAGAACTTATGTTGATGAAGCAGCAGGAGTAATCAATTACATTACTGGTATTATTACCCTAAACGGTATTAATATTGCTGGATGTGAAGCAATTGACGGACTTGCATCTCTTCGATTTAGAATGACTGCGATACCTGATTCTAAAGATGTTATTCCATTACGAAATCAACTCCTAGAGTTAGATATGGTTAATACTACAATAGTGACCGAAGTAGACACTATCGAAGTTTCAGATCAGGGTGGAACAGCAGCATATACATCTACATCGAGTACACCAACATCATCGAGTTACTAAAATGGCACCTTTTGACTCTACGCTAACTACAAAAATTAGTCCGCTGATTGATGAGCAAACACCTGATTTTATTCGGGAAGATCATCCTGTATTCGTTCAACTTTTAAAAGATTATTATAGATTTTTGGAGTCGGCAGAGTTAGTTATTACGGCCACGGTAGATCACTTCTTACAAGAAACTATATCAGTACAATATGTTCTTGATGAACAGAATGAAAGAATTGTTACTGAAACGGGTTCGGGAACAAGTGGTAAATTTGTTGCAAATGAAATAATTACAGGTTCAACATCTAAGGCTACAGCCACTGTTCTTGTCGATGATATGGTTAACAATGATCGACTGTTTATTACTACTCAGCAAAAATTTAAAATAGGGGAAGAAATTACGGGTAGTGTTTCTGGTGCTACTGCTGTAATAGAATCATATCGTGGAAATCCGATTCAAAATATTCAACAACTATTAGATTTTCGTAATCCAGATAATACTGTAGATTCATTTCTAGATGAATTAGTTAGTGAATTTATTAATGCGGTTCCATCGACAATGGCCTCTGGAACTTCTAAAAGAAATCTAATTAAAAATATACGAGATTTATATTCTGCAAAAGGTAGTTCAGAAGGACACAAATTATTCCTTAGACTTTTATTTGATGAGGAAGGTGAAATATCATATCCTAACCGATTTATGATGAGAGGATCTAAAGCGGAATGGGTTAATCCAACTATTTTGAGATGTACTGCAAATTCTGGTTCTTCTGGTGATGCAATTATAGGACAAAGAATTACTGGTGCAACCTCTGGTGCAATTGCAACTGTTGTGTCTGCTACAGCATTTCAGCAAGGTTTATTTTCTGTAACAGAAATTACTCTTGATACAGATAGTATTAGTGGAATTTTTATTAATGGGGAAACAGTTAATGCCAATTCTTTAACAGAAGATAAGGCCATGAGTTTTATTGTCAATCAGTTTGTAACTGGTATGACAATTAATAATGATGGTATTTTGTATCAAAAAGATGATACGATTACAGTTGATACTACAGTAGGTAATGGTTTTGCAGAAGCAGTTGTGGATGAGATAGGAACAGGTAAATTAAATGAACTTTTTATTGAAGATGGTGGCACCAATTATAATGTGGGAGATGTATTAGTATTTACTCCTAATTCTATATGGGACAATGATTTTGATTTACCAGAAGGACTAGTTTCTGTTGTCGGTGGTAGTTTTATATTAGAAGATTCTGATAATACAGATGGACTAGAAGATTATATTATACAAGAAAATGCGACAACATTTAGGTTGCAGAATCCTACTATGGCGCTAGATGGTACTGATCTTAATTTTGCAAATAGAAATGATGCAATTTTATTAGAAGGTACTGATGGTTCTAGTACAGATGAAAATGATAATATATTAAATGAAGGTGAATTTATAGTTACCGATGCTTACGCTGATAATAATAGACAAATTGTATTAGAAGAAGCATCCTTACCGACTTCTGATAAAGGAAAAATTACTAAAGTTACATTAACTGATCAAGGCGGTGGATTTAGACGTATGCCAGAAGTATCGGTTACATCTACCACTGGATCAGGAGCAAATCTATTTGCCAGTACCGATGACATAGGTAGAATTCTTGCTGTGAAATTGAAGGACGGTGGTTTTGAATATGATGAGTCTCCGTCTGTTTCTTTTCTCGCAAGATTTGTCGTGCGTAATGTTAGTGGTTCATTTACTATAGGATCTGCATTAACAACTCAGCCTGGTACTGTTAAAGCATTTGATCCCGATACAAATATATTAACAGTAGAACTAACAGATAACGAAAGGATTATACAGGAAACAGGTGGTAGTCTTACACCTAGATTTCAGTTAGAAGAATACCCTGCTACTGATGGTCAATATCTTATTGCAAATAGCGTAATTGAAAATGCAGAAACAAATAAAGAAGAATTTGGTGTATATGAAGCTGCAAACTATATGAATACTTTTAGAACTGGAAGCATGGGAGTTGAACTTGAAGATGCAACGCTAGGAGCTCCTGGCAGAATGAGAAGAGAAGGTGGAAGTTATTACGGAACAGGTCCTTTTGCTGCCACTATGAGAGAAGTTCGTTCTGCAGCAAACGAATTATATCTTGCACAGGAACTTTCATCCAATGATGTTGCTACTGAATTTAGAGGATTTGTTGTCGGTGGTGACAGAATAACTATTGATGGTACAGATGCCGATAGTACGGATGAGGGCAGTGAAATTCTACTTGAAGATAGTATTTTAATGCCTTCACTAGCTGCAACCGATAACCGATACCTTTTTACAAAAACAGAACATCCTCAAGTTGAAGTTATTGGTATAGATAACTTCTTTAGAGATGGTAATATTGAAACTCTATTTCTTACAACTGAAGATGGAGATCGGCTAATTAGTGAGGATGTAGGACAACAAGTATTATTAGAAGATCACACTGCTGCGAGTCCTTCTTTTATGGTTGGTGAAACACAAATTGAAGCATTAGATGATATTCTTCTTGATGGAACAAATGCAAGTTCAAAAGATGCTGGTAGTTTTCTTATTACTAATATAAAACGAAAGTATGAAGGAGAACATGTTATTGATTCAGATGGTGGTTCTGCTATAATTCTAAGAGCAGATTTAGCATCTGCAACGCCAACTTTAGGATCAGTTAGTACAAAAGATGGTTTCTTTTCAACAACAGATCATCAAATTAGTGAATTTACAGTTCGACTACAAGATTCATATTATTATCAAGACTTCTCTTATGAAATTAAAATTGGTCAATCTACTACTGATTATCTACAGGAACTAAAAGGTACAGTTCACCCAGCAGGGTTTATTCCTTTTGGTAAGGTGAACCTTGCAAGTTCTGTAGCTGCAAATATAACAATTCCTACTGCCGGACATATTATAGATTATACTGGTGATGAAACCTTTACACCAGAACTTGCCTCTATATTACAAACTCTATTCCTTATAAGAGTAAAACGTAGATTAGGTGTTTCAGAAGATTATCGAATGGGCGAAGGTCTATTTGAAAAAATAATATTGGAAGATGGAAATAGGATTGAAAGAGAAGGAACTCAAGGTGGATATATTGCATATGAACTAGCTGCTCTTACTCCCGATGAGAATAGAGATGTTACTTTAGTAAGTATGCTTACCGCAAAAATGCAATTACCAAAACCAAATCCATTTTCTTCAACTGGACTTCAATATGTCTCTGCAACAGGAACGGATGTAACTTCAGAGTTCGGAGGAATAGAATTAGAGGATGGGTTTAGGACAGCAGGTCCTACTACTATGCGTGATAGACTTATCCTTGATGGACATGTACATGAACATGCACAGGATACAATCGCCGATATAGGTTCATTAATGCAGTTGGAAGATTTCTCAAATCCCAATATTGATTACAGTGTATCGTTTAATGATATTGCATATAAGGACGTATTCGATCTTATATCAGAATCAGGTGATAATCTTGTTATGGAAACTGGTGCTGGTGGTGAAGCTGTAGTTAGGGGTAATATTAGATTTACTACAGAAGGAGTATTGGGAACACATACTGCTACTGTTAATGATTTTGTGCGTCCTTCTCAAATAATTGCAGAAGATGGTACGGTTGATACAGAAAAAATTGTTCCAGAAGATGTATCAGATGAACAGAATGAAGGTGATTCTTTTAGAATGGAAGACAATTCTGGTAATATAGAATTGCAGATACGAACTGGATTACAGATTGGTGGACATCTTTCATTAGAAAATACTGGTTTCCAACTGGAAGATGGTGATGATGAAGGTACTTTCCAACCAGAAAATGAAGAAGATTCAAATTTTGTAACATTCACTCGTCCTTCTAAAATAAACATTAGAAGTAGAGGAAGAGTTGCAATACAAGATGAAACGCAACCTCTGACAATGGTATTAGAAGATGGAGACAATTTACTCATTGATAATGTTGATTCATCAGGATTAGATGCTGGTGAAAATATTATTGGTGAAAGAGGAGCATACGACCTACATCCAGAAACACCAGAAGGTGGATTTACTCTACTTGAAACTGGTGGGTACATGGAGTTTGAAGGAGCAACATATAATTCATTGTCTGGTTCTTATCCAGTGTTTGTTCTGGATAAACCAGAAACATTTGATAGAACAGACGGTTTCTTTGATAGTGAAGTATTCACATTTGACAGAGTATTTGGTGATGGTGGGTTATAATTAGATAGAAACTGTTATAAATAATAGTAGTATTCGGAGAGAAATAAATGGCATATCAATCCATAGGTTTAGGTTCCGCCGCTGATGACGGCACAGGAGACAGTTTACGAGCTGGCGGTACAAAAGTCAACTCAAACTTTTCTGAAATATATAATCTTTTAGGTACAGGAACCGCATTGTGTTCTGGTATTACCAGTGGTGCTGATGACTTTACTCTTGTAGGTGCCTCATATAATGTTATATGGGACAAATCTATGAATATGTTGAAGTTTGAAGATAATGCTAAAGCTATGTTCGGTACTGGTTCAGATTTACAGATTTGGCATGATGGTACTCATAGTCACATTTGGGATGACGGTACAGGTAATTTTTATATTAAAACTAATGGTACAGCTATTGAACTTCAAGACACCGCTGGAAAACAAATGGGGGTGTTTACTAAAGATGGTGCCGTTACTCTTTATCATAATAATAGTGCTAAAATCGCAACAGCTTCTTCTGGTATCACTGTAACAGGAACAATTGTAACAAGTGGTAATATCGAACTTGGTGCCGGTGCAACGATGATTTTTGAAGGTGCATCAGCAGATGCACATGAAACAGTATTAACGGCTATAGATCCAACTGCTGATAGAACAATTTCATTACCGAATTCAACTGGTACACTTATTACAACTGGTGACACAGGTGTTATTACTGCAACAATGATAGCAGATGGTGCTATTACGGCAAATGACTTAGCAAATGGAACTATAACACTTGCAAAATTAGCTGATAATTCAGTTAATTCTGCTAAAATAGTTGATGCTTCTATTGTTGGTGGAGATATAGCAGCAGATACAGTTGCGGAAGCAAATATGGCTGATGATGCCATTGGTTCTGCTCAACTTAAATCATTGTCTACTCTATTAATTAAAAACTCTAGCGGAAGCACTTTAAAGACTTGTCACTGTGCTGGTGCATAAATACAAGTGAGGATATAAAAAATGGCAGCAATTATAACAGAAAAATTTAAGCAGCACAATGCGAATCAATTCTTTGAGTCGTTTAGTGAATCTGCTAATAATACATATTACCTATTCATAGGTAAATCAACTCCCTTTACTTCTGGAACAAGTGGTGGTACGGATGCAGCTCCGCCCACACCTTCTGATTCTCCAGCGGATGAGTATTATATTTGGGACGATATGTTAGCTGCCAAAAAGATCGGAACTACAGATATTACTTATGCAGTACCCCGTAGAAATTGGGTAAATAGTACGATTTATGATCAATATGAAGATAATATTAGTTCATCGAATACTGCCAGTTCTGGTGCAACTAATCTATATAGTTCTTCATTCTATTTTATGACTTCTGATTATCGGGTATATAAAGTTATTGACAATAATGCCGGAGTTGCATATAGTGGTATTGAACCAACGTCTACATCAACATCATCATTTACATTAGGTGGATATGTTCTAAAATATATGTATTCGTTAACAAGTACGGAAATTGAAAAATACTTGACAACAGACTTTATGCCTATTAGTACAGATTCAACAGTAAGTGCAGCAGCAACTAATGGTTCAATTGAATCTTTAGTTATTACAGCGGGAACAGGGTATACTGATGGAACATTCTATGCCGCAGTATATGGGGATGGTACGAACCAAGGAGCTGCATCTGGTGCGATTGTTCGTATTACTATCGCCTCTGGAGCAATTCAAGGTTTCGGTGTTACTGCCGGAACAGATACTACTATTCATGCTGCCGGTTCGGGATATACATATGGTACAGTTAATCTAGGAAGTGGTTATACATTCTCTGATGCTGGACTAACATCTGCTTCTTCTGTAGGAAGTGGTTCGGGTGGTGTAGTTAGTGTTCAAGCAGGTCCTAAAGGTGGACATGGTTTTAATGCAGTTGAAGAACTAGGTGGACATTATGTAATGTTGAATACTACACTTACACAAGCAGAAGGGGATGATTTTACAGTTAAAAATGATTTTCGTAGAGTGGGACTTGCAGTTGATCCGTTTAATTATGGTACAACAACAATTGCATCTGCTTCTACTCGTAGACAAACATTTGCGTTAAAGTTAACAAGTACATCTGGAACTTTTGATCCTGATGAAAAAATATCCCAAACTTCAACAGGTGCGGTTGGTAAAGTGATCGAATGGGATGCAACAAATAGTATTTTATATTATCAACAGGAACGGTTTGGTGATTATGGAACCGTGAGTACAACAGGTTCTTATGTTGCTTTTAGTGGTGCAAATGCTGTTACAGGTGCAACTTCTAGTGCATCAGGAACACCAGATGCAAGTGCAGATGCAGCAGTAACTCTTGCCGGTGGTGGTACTATTACATTTACTAACGGTTATGCAAATCCAGAATTGGATCCAGATAGTGGAAATATTATCTATGTGGAAAATAGGAAGCCAATTAGTCGTGCTTCCGATCAAACAGAAGATATTAAACTTGTAGTGGAATTTTAAGATATGCCTCAAAAAACAGATCTAAACGTATCTCCGTATTATGATGATTATAGTGAAGAAAAGAATTTTTCTAATATTCTGTTCCGGCCTGGTTTTGCGGTACAAGCTCGTGAACTTTCACAAATTCAAAGTTTGTTACAGAATAAAATGCAGAAAGTTGGTGACCATCTTTTTAAGGATGGTGCAATGGTTGTGCCTGGACAATTATCTTTTGTGCCAGGATTATATGCTGTTCGTATACAAACTACGTTTAACGGGGAAACAGTTAATCTAAAACAGTTTGTTAATGAAACTAAACCCGTTATTATTAAGGGTGCCACAAGTGGTATTATTGCAAAAGTATTTGCTTATGCAGATGCAACTTCTACACAACCAGCAAAACTTTATGTACAGTTTGTGGGTGCAAAAGATACAAGCGTAGATAGCTCCGCTGCAGTTGATCAGAGTGAAAAAACTAGACGGTTTGTAGTAGGTGAATCTCTTTCAGCAGACATATCAATTACACACACTACAAATTATAATGTAAATGTAGCAAGTATATCAGTAGAAACCGCAGATCAGATTAAATTAAAAACTGCAACAGAAGTACCTGTAGTACCTCGTCCAGCTGTAAAACTTGAAGAAGGAATTTATTACATAAGAGGAACTTTTGTAAATGTATCAGAAAAGTTAATGCCTCTAGAACAGATTGCAAACTCTAATACTAACGACAAAGATAATAGGTATACAGGAAGAGTTGGACTTAAAATTAAAGAAGAAATTATTACACCAGAGTTAGATAGTACTCTTCTGGATAACTCTACTGGTTCTTCTAATTTTGCTGCAAAAGGTGCTCATAGACTTAAAATTTCTGCTGAAATACATGCCATTCCAAAAGAATCAACTGACGATACAGATTTTGTTGAGTTAATGCGACTTGAAAATAATACTATTGTTGATGAAACACGAACAACTGAATTTGGTGCAATTGAACAAACTTTAGCAAGACGTACATTTGATGAATCTGGTAACTATACAGTTCGTCCATTTCAATTTGAAATGTCAGAAAGTGTTACTCTAAATGAAAATGTGGGATTCTATACTGATGGACAAAAAACCCAAGATGGAAATACAGCTTCAACTGCCAGTCTTGCGTTAAAAGTTTCGCCTGGTAAAGCATATATTCAAGGTTTTGAGATTGAACAGATATCTACCGTAATTAAGGATATAGATAAAGCAAGAGATTTTAATACAGTTAATGCTGGTGTGTCAACCTTTAATATGGGAAACTATGCAAAGGTTACAAAAATTTATGGAACACCTGATATTGATTTTGTATCAGGTGAGACAACTGCATATCGACTATGCAAGTTGTATGATACACGAACCTCAAGTAGAGGAAGTGCTTCTGGTACACTAATCGGTGCTGCTCGTGTTCGGACTATGGAATATGATACTGGTACTGCCGGTGCAACATCTTCAAATGTAACATCAAAATATAAATTGTTCTTATTCGATATTCGTCCATTTACAAAATTAACTCTTAGTGGAACACCAAGTCCTACACTTGTCGCAAGTCATTCTGATGGTGGAGTACAGGTTAAAGGTGTAACTTCTAAAGCTACAGGTTGGGTATTTGCCGAAGGAACTTCTGGTACAAATGTAAATCTAACAAACGTATCAGGTACATTTACTGCCGGTGAAAAGGTTACTGCATCTGATTCAGCTGAAACAGATGATATTATAGAAACTTCTGGTAATGTGGATATTACAGTTTCATCAGCTACTGTATATACGTTTTCTGATGTAAAACAAATTTATATGCAAGATACAGGTGCTGATAGTGGACAAGATTTTACTTGTGATATTTCACTAGATGCTACTCTAACCCTTTCTGGTACATATCGTACAGAAGCAACTGGAACAGATAATCTAATTGGTGTATCTGGTTATAATACTGCCGAGGTTAAAGTAGGTGATGTTCTTACTATTCCGACAGGTACAGCTGGTGCAACCGAAGAACGAATTGTAGATGCGATTACCGCAACTGCGATCTCCTTTAGTGCTGCTCCGTCAACAGATGCAATTACAACTTCTAACATTATTCGTAATCGTGCAAAACTGTATGACACAGAAAAGAACTTATCTATAATTAAACTTCCAAAAGCAACTGTTAAGACTCACTTGACTGCATCGAACTCTGGTGCAAGTGATTCACAATACACATTAAGAAAACAATTTGTGGGAACTTCAAACTCTTCTGGTGTTGTTACTCTTTCTGCTGGTACTAATGAAACTTTTGCTGGATTTGCAGAAGGAGATTATACTTGTTCTATTCTTACAGCAGGAAGTGGTAATGGTGCTCAGGGAGATTTAGTTACCTTAAATGGTAAAGTCTCAGGTACAGGTAGTGGAACTCTTACAGTCTCAGATAATACTATTTTTGGTAATGCTGCAAAAGTTAAAATTGTTGCCACTATTTTGAAGACATCTGTTGGTGCAAAAACTAAAACAACTCAACTTATGAAACAAGTTAAAGTTGTTGAGGGTGATACTCATGCATATGGAACACGCCCCACAGATTTAACTATATCACTTGGACGAGCAGATTCATTCAAGTTAGTTGCAGTTTATGACAGTGAAAGTACAAGTGCAGATGCAGTCGCTCCAGAGTTTCAATTAACAGATACAAGTGGAACCTTTATAAAAGGTGAAAAAATTACTGGTGGAACAAGTGCTGCTACCGCAAGAATTATTGATATTTCTTCACCTATGAATTTTGTTCAAACCTCTGTAAATAGTTTTCAAGCCGCAGAAATAATAACAGGTGAGAAATCTGGTGCTAAAGCTACTATTTCTGCTATTACTTCTGGTTCCACAGTTATTACTAATCGGTATGTTTTGGATACTGGACAACGAGATAACTATTATGATATTGCACGATTGGAAAGAAAGCCTGGACAACCAGCTCCTACGGGACGTTTGTTAGTTGTTCATGATTACTTAGAACATGGTGCTGGTTCATTCTTTACAGTTGATTCATTTTCTGATGTTGCTAATCAGATGACATATGAAGATATTCCAACATATAGTGCGACAAAAGTTGATCCAGATTTACCAGCTCCCTCTGGTGAGTATCCTCTCTATGACGTATTTGATTTCCGTCCTAGATGTGAGGACATCGCTGGTGCCTCAACAAACTTAGATACTATAGATGAAATTACAGGTAATTCGTTTGATATTAATAATCGACAATTTGATGGAGCGGGTTCTTCAACAACGCATTGGCCGAAACCAAATTCAACAGTTCAAAGTGATTTTGAATATTATCTACCTCGATATGATATGATTCATATGGATAAGAACGGTAATCTGATTATAACTAAAGGTATTTCTTCTGAAATTCCAGAAAAACCAAAAGAACCAGATCAGATGATGAAATTGTGTGAAATTGCTTTGCCTGCATACACATTTAAACCACAGGATGTTGGTATTACAAGAGAGAAAAATCAGCGATTTACCATGAGAGATATTGGTAAATTACAAGATCGTGTAGAAAATTTAGAATATTATACTTCTCTTTCTCTTCTAGAACGAGATGCAGAATCTTTTGAGGTTACAGATGCAAATGGACTAAACAGATTTAAGTCTGGTTTTGTAGTTGATAACTTTACAGGACATAAAGTTGGTGATACACAGCATCCCGATTATAAAATTTCGGTAGATGGTATTAATAATACTTTACGTCCGATGCACGCTTCTAAAGGACTTGATTTACAAGAATCAGTTACTAGTGATGCTGATAGAACAGCTGCACATTATCAAAAGACAGGAGACTTGATTACTCTACCTTATAATGAAGTTGTATATACAGAACAGCCTTTTGCAACAAGAGTTGAACGTGTACAACCAGTGGTAGTAAGTCAATGGTTAGGAAAAGTTGAACTAACACCATCTTCTGATAATTGGTTTGAGACTGAAGTAGCTCCTGCCCTTGTTATCAACGTAGAAGGTAATTTTAATACGCTTCTTAATGAAAATAAAGATGCATTAGGAACGGTTTGGAACGCATGGCAGACTCAGTGGAGTGGTGTTGTTGCATCAAATACAACTTCTAATGATATACATGATGGACAGGGTGGTATCACTAGACAGACAAGAACTGTAACTACGACACGTTCCGATTTAACACGAACAGGTGTTAACACACAAGTCTTAGAAAAGATTGATAGAGAATCACAAGGAAGTAAAATTATTCAACGTGCAATGATACCTTTCTGTAGAAGTAGGGATATTAGTTTTGTCGGGGAAGGGTTTTATCCTAATACTCGTTTGTATCTATTCTTTGCAGAGAAAGCAGTAAGTCTTCATGTTACACCAAAAGAAGGACAATATTCTGATGGTTCTGTAAATGTTCCTGTGGTTGGTAGTGCCTTGGTTACAAATGGTGCTGGTAAAGTTGAGGGTACGTTTTCAATTCCAGATCCAAGAGTAAAGGGTAATTTACGTTTTCAAACTGGTGAAGTATCTTTTAGATTAACTTCAAGTCAAACTAATGATCGAGCTGTTCAACCTATTACTGCTGGTGAAGCAATTTACTATGCACAAGGTATTTTGAATACAGAACAGGAAACTATTATTGCAACACGAAATGCAGAAGTTGTTAGAAGGTCTACTAATGAATCAACATCAGTTTCATCCTCTAGTGTGTCTTCATCTAATAGGGTAATTCAACAACCAAGTTTTGATGGTGATGACGGTGATGACGCTGGTGATGACGGCGATGGCGGTGACGATGGAGATGACGGTGATGGTGATGACGGTGATGGTGATGGTGATCCAGTAGCACAGACTTTTGCTGTCAAAAACAATGTAGAAAATAGAACCTTTACTACTGGTAGTCTACAAGCTATGAAGGGTGGACAGTTTATTACAAGTTTGGATATATTCTTCTTTTCAAAAGATGAAGTTCTTCCAACTTGGGTTGAAATACGAACAACCGAAAACGGATATCCCGGCGGAAAAATTCTACCATTTGGTCGTGCATATGTACAAGCAGCTGATGTTCTACTATCTGATGATGCAACGGTTGCCACCAAGTTTACGTTCCCTTCACCTGTATTCTTAAAACCAGATACAGAGTATTGTTTTGTTATTTTCTCTCATTCTATCGAATATAAAATTTGGATTTCTAGAATGGGTGAAAGAGAGATAGGTAAAACAAGACACGTTTCTAAACAACCTCATTTGGGTATTCACTTCAAATCCCATAACAATACGGGTTGGGCAATTTCTCTTACAGAGGATATCAAATATAGACTTAATGTTGCCAGATTTAATAATACAAAAGAAGGTAAGTTAACATTACAGAACAAAGCTCTACCATCAAAAACTTTGGACGAAAATCCATTAATCTTTACAGATAGCAGTACAGTTTTACGAGTGTTACATAAAAACCATCATATGTATAATACAACAAATAATGTTACACTTTCGGGAGTTAAATCTGGTGCATCAACAACACTTAATGGTGCGATAACATCTACGGCTTCATCTCTGGTGTTATTGTCTGGTACAAACTTTGATGACACTACAGGACGGTATAGACGAAATTCCAGTAGTGAATGGTTCATTAAAATAAATGATGAGATTATGAAATATACTACAATTAGTGGAACTAATGTTTCTAGTATAACGAGAGCACAAGGTAGTACAAATGCAACATCACACGCTGATGGTTCGATAGTAGAGTTTTATAGTCTACATGGTGTTCCTCTAACAGAAGTTAATAAGACATTTACTGCAATAGCAAATATAGCTATGGATTCATATACTCTCGCACTTACAAGTACACCAACAATAGGTGGTTCTGGTGTTGCGAGTAATGGTGGTACATTAGTTAGTGCAACTGAAAATGCGATATACAATGTGTCGGATTTACTATGTTCTACTATGATATTACCAGAAACTACTATTACTACAAAAATGCGAGGAACAACAGGGACAAGTCCTTCTGGTGTAGAAAGTTCATTTGCTCTTCAATCAGCATCTGATGCGGTAACTATTCCTTTAGAAGAGAATTTCGATCATGATGTAACTAGAATGGTGTGTTCACCAATTAATGAAACAAATGAAATGGGTGGTTCCAAATCTTTAAACATTGATTTAGCAATGAATTCTGTCAGGGAAAATTTATCACCTGTAGTAGATTTGTCAAGAGTAAATTTTGTTGCAGTTGCAAACCGATTAAATAATATTGATCAAGCTTCTGATGTTTATCCTACATCTGATTATGTCGCAATGACAGGTAAAGAAGGTGATCAAAATGCTGCAATTTATTTGACTAAACGTGTTACTTTGGAAAATCCTGCTACTGCATTAAAAGTATTTTTCTCTGGTTACAGACATAGTACTGCTGAAATTAAAGTTCTCTATAAGATTTTGAGAACGGATGATGCATCTAACTTTGATGATTTGGGTTGGTCAATGTTTAATACAACTGGTGATCCAGATGTAGTTACCCCTTCATCTTTGACTGCAAGTGATTTACGAGAGTATGTTTATACTGCCGGTGTTACAGATGACGGTATCGGAACTGAACTGGATAGTTTCATTCAATTTGCAATTAAGATTGTAATGCAAGGAACGAATTCAGCACAACCACCTAGAGTTAAAGATTTTAGAGCTTTAGCATTGGCAACTTAAAATGAGTGATAACATAGAACAACAAGACTTACCAGCTCATATTCAAGTGGAAGGGCATGTAGATTTAGTTAGAGAAACCGCTTCACATGCAATTATTAATGCAAATCATGCGGCGTATCATAAAGCAGTAAAGAGAGCACAAGAGGCACAAAATTCAAGAGATGAGATTCGTAATGCAACAAGAGAGATAAATAGTATTAAATCAGAGTTGCATAGTATTAAAAGTATGCTGCTGGAATTAACGAAGAGGTAATCATAATGCCCATTGTTGCGAAACAAATAGATGCTGGTTCTACGTTAGAACAAATAAGACAGCAATTTAATAACCTTCAATCTGATGTGGTAACACTTCAGGCCAGTCCTACATATGGAACTGGACTTATATTTGAAGGTACAACCAACGATGATTTTGAAACCACTCTTGAAGCTCAGGATCCGACAGCAGATCGGACAATTTATCTTCCTAATTTAAGTGGCACTCTTCTCACATCTGACAGTGTTATTAATTCTGATACCTCTACTATATCTGCAAACAATAGTACAAGTGAAACTGTTTATCTCACATTTGTTGATGGTGCAACTGGAAACCAAGGATTAGAATCAGATACAGGACTTACTTGGAATCCTTCAACAAACGTATTAACAATTGGTGGTATAGTAATTGCCGATGGTTCGACTATCGGTTCTGCTTCAGATCAAGATGCATTATCTATCAGTTCTGGTGGTAATATAGCATTAACACAAGCCTTAACTGTAACTGGTACATCAACATTTAATGAAGACGTAACATTTACAGGTGCTGCTAATAATGCAGTATGGGATAAATCAGATAATGCACTGGAATTTGCGGATAACGCAAAAGCAATATTTGGTACTGGTGGTGATTTTGAAATTTACCATTCGACAGACAACAACACCTATTTGACTGAAACTGGTTCTGGAAATTTGCATCTCCGTGCATCCAATTTGTATTTGGATGATCATGATGGCACGCAAATGCTGCTTGCAACTGAAAATGGCGCTGTCGCCCTGTACCATAACGGTAGTGTGAAACTTGCAACAAGTGCTGCTGGTATCAGTGTAACTGGTACTGCAACCATGTCTGCAAATGTAGTAATCGCAGATGCTGGAAATATAGGTTCTGCTTCAGATACAGATGCGATTGCAATTAGTGCTGCTGGTGTTGTTACTTTCTCACAAACACCAGTATTCAGTTCAGACTTAACACTTGGAGATGACCTTTACCTAGACAGTGACGGTGCAGTAGTTCATTTTGGTGATGATGGGGAAATAACTTTAACACACGTTGCCGATCAGGGTCTACGATTAGAAGACAGTGATAAGATGATGTTTGGTGCTAGTTCTGACTTAGAGATTTTCCATGATGGTAGTAATTCATATATTAAAGATACCGGCACAGGTAACTTAACACTGCAAGCTAATCAAGTTAACTTTGTTAATGCAGCTGGTAATGAAACATTGATGCAAGTTAATGAGGATGGTGCTGTTCTTATTCTTCATGATAATAGTCAAAAATTTACAACAACCTCTGGTGGTATTTCTGTAACAGGAACTTACACTGGTACTGGTTTGATGACTACTGGTGGAAATATTGTTATACCAAATGATGGACAAATTGGTTCTGCAAGTGACACAGATTCAATAACTATTGATTCTTCTGGTGTAGTCACCATGTCGCAGAATTTGATTATTACTGGTGACCTTACAGTTAACGGAACAACCACAACAGTATCTACATCCAATACAGTAGTCGGTGACAGTCTCATAGAATTAAATAGTGGTGCTGGTTCTAATGCGAATGACTTAGGCCTTGTCATGGAACGTGGTTCCACAGGTGACAATGTACTTTTTGTATGGGATGAAAGTGGAGATCATTTTTCAGTAGGTACGACAACTGCAACAGGTGCTTCCACAGGAAACCTTACATATACTCTTGCAAACTTTAGTGCTGCAAGTATAGTAGGAACCCTTGCAACTGCCGCACAAACAAACATTACTCAAGTCGGTACATTGACTACTCTCACAGTAGATAACGTAATTATCAACGGAACAACAATAGGACATACAAGTGATACTGATTTACTAGGACTTGCTTCTGGTGTATTGACAGTTAGTGGTAGAACAGATATTACAGGTTCACTTTATCTAACAGGTGATGAGAAACATGTTAGGTGGTATAATGGTTCTAATTATATCAATTTGGGTGCAAGTAGTTCATTATCTTCTAATCTTACTTTCATACTACCAACTGCTGACGGTACTGCCGGACAAGCATTGATTACTGATGGTTCTGGAAACTTCTCTTTCGCTGCAAATAATATCGGTAACGCTACTACACTTACGATAGGTGCGAACAACTCAACAGATGAAACGGTTTATCTAACATTTGTTGATGGTGCAACAGGTGAACAAGGTTTAGAAACAGATACCGCACTTTCATATAATCCATCAACTGGACTATTAAGTACTGCTGGTATCACACTAACAGGTGCTCTTACAGTAGCAGGAACAACAACTCTGAACGGCGCTCTCGTTCTTGGTGATGCTGCCGGAGATGCGTTGACGATTAATGCGACTACTACTGTCAATGAAAATATGACATGGACAGACAATGATAAAGCAATATTCGGCACGGGCGGTGATTTAGAAATTTACCATGATGGTTCAAATAGTGTCATTGCAGATTCGGGTACTGGTAACTTACAACTTGCAACATCGCTCTTTCAAGTAACAAATCCTGGCCGTAGTGAAAATATAATATATGCTGCTGAAAATGCTGGTGTTAATCTTTACTACGATAATTCTAAAAAACTTGAAACATTTACAGATGGTGTTAGGATAGATGGACATTTTAATCCTTTATCTGCTGATGGTGGTGGTCTTGGTAGTGCAGCGCTTGAGTGGTCAGACTTATACCTTGCTGATGGTGCTACAATTCAATTTGGTAATGACCAAGATGTTGTTTTAACTCACGTTGCTGATAGTGGAATACGTCTTAATGATGGCGACAAATTGTTGCTCGGTACTAGTGATGATTTACAACTTTATCACGATGGAAATAATTCAGCATTGAACCATAGTGGAACAGGTGATTTCTACATTCAGTCAGATCAATTCTATTTCAGAAGTGCAAGTACTAGTGAAAATATGATTACAGGAACAGTGAATGCTGGAGTATCACTCTACTACAATGGTGTTTCACATTTGAATGTCGTTTCGTCAGGTGTTAATGTTGCGCCAGTAGACGGCGCATCAGTAACTTTTGGTGCAGATGGAGAAGTAGTACTAACTCATGTTCACGATGTAGGTGTAAGGTTTGCTGATAGTGATAAGCTTCAGTTCGGTGCTGGTGGTGATCTAGAGATTTACCATGACGGTTCTAATAGTTTCATACAAGATGTAGGAACTGGTAGTCTTATAATTAGTACTGACGCTGGAGCTATCAATCTCCAAAAAGCTTCATCTGAAACGATGGCGACCTTCGTTCCTGATGGTGCTGTTACTCTCTACCATGACAATAGTTCAAGACTAGCAACAACAGCAACAGGGGGTACACTAACAGGAACATGGGGTGTCCAAACTGCACTTACTCCTACTTCAGCTGATAGTGCATCACTTGGAACCACTGCTTTAGAATTTAGTGACTTATATCTCGCTGATGGTGCCTTTATTTACTTTGGTAATGACCAAGATGTACAGTTACTACACGTTGCTGATACAGGTCTTCAAATGGGTGATAGCGATAAGTTGATGTTTGGTAATGGTAATGATTTGCAAATTTGGCATGACGGTTCTCACAGTCACATTCATGACCTTGGTACAGGTAATTTTTATATTAAATCAGACGGCGGTTTGATTGGTTTACAAAAGGATAACGGCGAAGAAATGGCCAACTTTAATACAGATGGTTCTGTTCAACTTTATTATGATAACGCCATTAAATTTGCAACTACATCTGCTGGTGTTACGATTACAGGTACGGTTACTGCAACAGCGGGTGCCACATTGTTGGTTAAAGATTCGGGTGGAAGTACATTGAAAACTATTAAAGGGATGAGTTAAAATGGCAGTAAGAGCACCATTATATTTGGACGGTAGTAATGATCTAGTAGAGATGACTACTACCCACGTTGACGAATGGGAACAGTATATGTGTTACCTTTATGGTGGAAGTCCATCAGTCACTTTGTCGCAAGTAGGTTCTGGTGGAACTCTTTCAACAATAGATGACACTAGGATGCAAGCTGGAGCACAATCAACAAGTGTTTCTTCAACTCCAAGTGAGGCTACAACTGCTGAACCAAGTGTTGTAACAGCCAGTCAAGCAAAGGTTTCACAAGCAAGAGCATCAGTTTCACCGACTGCTGATGGAGGGAAAACTTTTCCTGTATATCAAGCAGACAGTGGTGGGACAATTATTGCAATGACGCTTCAAGATGTAAAAGATACATTTCTTTATCCTGCTATTGATAGACTTGTATCTGGTACAGAAAGTAATGATACTGCTGGAACATATACAGTTACTACTAGTTCTAGCGCTGCAACTAATTATACAAATGTATCTACGACTGCAATTTTTACTGATACAAGAGCAAATACAGGTGCGTATACTGCTGGTGGTATTCCAGAAACATTAGACCAACCGACTACAATTACGAGTTATTATCTTCACCGTAGAAATGCAGTTCATCCTTTTGCCGGTAATTTTGCAAATCTAAAAACACCATTGTATATTGATGGTGATAACAACCTTAGACAATATGATGAATCTACGTTTGATACACTTTTTCAAGGTTGGATGAGAGAAATTGCATCCGAAGATACTAGTGGAACTTATCGAATAAATTATACTTGGAGTGCCGGAAATACAAGAGGATCAGGTATGGCAGATACTCGACTAAATGGTTCTGGTAATTATCAAACACGATTTGTAGGACTAGATGATTATCGTGCTCAGGAATTTCCAAATGGTGCTGCAGCAACAATCGCAACTCATTATTTGAGAATTGGGAAGATATAAATAGGTATAGGAGAAAATAACAATGGCAATTTTTAGTGGTAAAATCGTTGATGCATACTATTCTGATCCCGAGCTCAAATTTATTGAAATTTTATATGAAGCTGATGAGCAACAAAAAAAAGATGGAGTAGATTTACTTTCACATGCTCTTTCAGTTGATGAAAGCGATCAACAGTATAAAGATTTGTTGGGTGAGTGGGACTTAAATCAGATAGACGAAGCAACTAAAGCACGGAATGAACAATACCGTGATGAGTTTCGTATAGCCTTTCATAACTATGCAACAGAACACAATCTCTATCAACATGGTAATCCTGATACCCATAATGAAATTTTAGATAAGAATTTTCTAAAAGAAACTGTGGATCAGCAAGCATCGTTTGATATTATTTTCGATTTTGATCCAGATAATGAAGTACATAAAGAACAACTTTTCAAGTTGAAACTTAAAATGTTTGAACAAACTCATGTAGACGAAAGTAAATCAAGAAAAAATAAAACGGAACTCCGAAAGGCAGATACGCCTTTGGACGCAATCGTAGTCTACTCAAAATTCAAAAAATGACACATGAGAGTTATCGGTATATCCGAAGGATACCATGATGCTGGGCTTAGTGTACTTGAGGGTGATAGAATTATCTACGCCTCCCACGCAGAAAGATATAGTAAAACCAAGGGCGATAGGTGGATACATCGTGACCAATGGATTGCGGGTCATTCGGGGTGTAAAAACGATATTATCGCATATTACGAAAAACCTTTTCTCAAAAACCTAAGACGATGGTATGCCGGACAAAAATGGCAACGCACTAAAACAAATTATGATATATCATTCAGTCATCATGAATCCCACGCTGCAGCTGGTTATTATACTTCCCCCTTTAATGAATGTAACGTCCTAGTCATTGATGCAATCGGTGAATGGGATACAGTTTCTATATGGGAAGGTAAAGATAATAGTCTCAAAAAAATTAAATCTTGGAAGTACCCATATTCTCTTGGACTTCTCTATTCTGCAATTACCCAACGTATAGGATTAAAACCTAATGAAGATGAATACATCACAATGGGTATGGCTGCATTTGGTGAACCCTGTTATGATCTTGCTCCATTATTAGATAGGAATAATCATAAAGGTGTAGGTGATATCTGGAACAAAGCAAAGAATGAAGATCTTGCAGCGTCTATACAACAACTATACGAAAAAAAGTTTTTAGAGTTAGTCGATATGTGTCCACACAGGAACCTCGTTATCATGGGTGGGTGTGCATTGAATTGTGTTGCAAACTCAAAGATACAAGGAAAAAGTATTTGGATTATGCCATCACCTGGCGATGCCGGTAGTTCATTAGGTGCGGCTGCATTAGTTAATAGGAAAAAAATAAAGTGGAGTAATCCATATCTAGGACATGATATAAAAGTAAGTGTAAATCCTAAAAAGGTTGTTGATGAACTTTTAGAAAGAAAAGTTTGTGGAGTTGCACATGGTAAAGCAGAGTTTGGTCCTAGAGCATTAGGTAATCGTTCTCTACTTGGTGACCCTCGCTATGATATTAAAGACACAGTAAACACCATAAAACGTAGACAAAAGTTCCGGCCCTTTGCACCAGCGATATTAGAAGAATATGCAAAGAGATATTTTGAAGGTCCAATGAATGAGTACATGCAGTTTGTCGCAACTGCTAAACATGATTATGATTCTGTCACACACGTTGATGGTACTGCAAGGGTACAAGTAGTAAGAAACTATTGCGGTTCTATTATACGTCCTATACTAGAAGAATGGTATGATAGGACAGGTTGTCCTATGCTTCTCAATACATCCCTAAATATAAAAGGGAAACCTATTGTAAATGATTGGAATGATGCCTGTGAATTTGAGAAGAAATATAAAGTTACCGTTTTTTAATTGGTATTCTGTTGATAATGAAGAAAGATTTCTCGCCAATAAATCTAAATTAAAAAAACATGGATGGGTACAGAAAGATGGAAGCCCTCTACCAATAAAGTATCATATCAATCGTGATGGATTTCGACACGATGGAAGTCATAAGGACTATATGTCTGGTGGTGTAATGTATATCGGCGACAGTGATATATTTGGTGTAGGCAATTCCTTGGAAGATACCTTTACATATCTAGCACACTATAATTCAAATCTAAAAGATAAACCATATTATAATTTCGGACTTCCTAGTAGGGGTATAGAAACCTATTATCGTACCATAGAGAAATGGATACCACGCATAAATCCTTATGCCCTATTCCTGTTTTTACCGTGGGAAGAAAGTAGGTGCGAAATATGGAATCCTTTCAAACAAGAATATTCGTACATACATCTTAATACAGAACGAAAAAAAGGTAAACGCCCTACCGAAGAACTAATGAGATATTTTGATAAAGAACCATCACACACAAGATTGAATAAAAATCTTGCTGCAATAGAATGGATTTGTCATACGAACAATACACATTTTTTATATGTTGATTCTCTACCACACGATGAGCATCATAGTGCTAGAGATTTATTACATCACGGCCCTGATTGGCATAATGTCGCTAGTACGGAATTGGTGGAGTATATAAACGATGTATAGTATGGATAGACAGTTTGGGTTTGTAAATGATTATGTCTACAAACATAGAGGAAAAATTTTAAAATGGTTTCCATCAGATACTAGAGATAAATTTTTATCTAATGATAAAGATAGATTAGTAGAGCTCGGTTGGTTAGGTACACCTATAGAATATAAAATTTCTCGTTATGGATTACGACATAATAATGAACCAGAAAAACAAGGTGGTGTAATGTGGGTTGGTAGTTCTGATGTATTTGGTGTAGGGAATCATTACACAGATAATTATACATATATTGCTCATCATAAAACTTATCCTGATTTGCCTTATTATAATTTGGGTTGTGCTGGGTTTGGAATAGAAACTTATTATAGAGTAATTCGGTTTAATATAGAAAGATTGAAACCTTCAATAATAGTTCTTACTAAAACATGGGAAGATTCTCGCACAGAAAATTGGAATGGAAAAGGTTATGAACATCAATTCTTAGCGAATAGTAATCAAATGTATTTTGATAAAACTCCTACTAGTGTAAGATATTTAAAGAACATGGATGCAATACGATATCTATGTTATAGATATGATGCAGAGTTTATATATAAAGGTGCAACTATAAAAAATTTACATCGTTTATATAATTTTGACAAATATAAAACTGCGAGAGATTTGCATCATAAAGGTAAAGAATGGAACACTATTGTAGGAAATGAGTATACTCATGAAACTGATAGAGTGGATTAAAATGTTGATATGGATGTATAGGTTGAGGAAAGCTGCTAAAGATGACCCTTTCATTTATGAGATAGATGATGAAACGTAAAAAATTACTCGCAGTAGGTTGTAGTTATACTGATAACTGGTGGACAGAAAAGCATGGATTTCCTGTCTGGCCAGAACTTCTTGCTGAAAAATTAGATATGGATTGTCATAATTTTGGCATGTGTGGTGCAGGCAATCATTATATCTTTGCAACAATGCATGATAAGATTAATGAAGAAGATTTTGATTTGGTTGTTTTAATGTGGTCAGAATTTCAAAGAATGGATTTTCAACAAGAAATACCGAAGCATTGGAAGAAAAGAGGGACAAGATGGGTATCGTTACACCCCCAAAGAGGAAACACAAAACAAATATATCCTATGAATCTTAGTAGTAAAAGGTCATTATTAAAATATGCTGATATACATTCTATGACTCAACTTTCTCTACGTTTATTTTATATGTCACAAAATCTATTAAAGGACATACCATATATTATGGTGCAAGGCCCTCGTTGTGTAGCCACTCCTTTAGGTTTAGAATACAATCACTCTAAAGATTTTCATTTGGTTGTTGAAAGAAACTGCGCTGAAATCATATTAAAAAATCCATATACCCATAAAATTGATGAAGACAAATTTTTAGGATTTCCTATAATGAGACAAATAGGTGGGGGAGATATAGACAGTATGTTGGATAAAGCAGATCCCAAAAGAAAAAAATTTAGAGTAGGTGGAGATAAGTTAGATACACATCCAAACAAAAATGGACATGAATTTATAATGGAGAGGATTTACGATGTTTACAAAAAAAACTACTCGTAAACTCCTAATCACTTCTGGTTGCAGTTGGACTGCTGGATCATCAAAAATACATCAAAAATATGTGTGGCCTATTATTCTTGCCAAAAAACTTGATATGGAATGTGTCAATGTAGGAAATGGTGGTAAGGGGAATGAATTTATATATAGCAGTCTGATAGATAAATTATGCACAAGTAAAAATATAGGATTGACAATTTGCATGTGGTCAGACTTTGATAGACTAGATTTTTTTGATAGAACAGTCCTAACTTATCCAAACTTCCGTTCAGGCGAATTTAATAATTTATATAAAAGTATTCGATATATTCATGCATTTCAGAATCATTGCGAATTAAATAAAATACCGTTTCTACAAACACAAGGAATAAACCCTACTCAAGAATGTAACAAAGAATTTTTAGATTCTGCACAGTTTGATTTTATTGATGGTAAAAAATTCGTGGGGTGGCCGATGTATAGAGAACTTGGCGGTAGTACCATGTGGAATAAACTTGATGAAGTTGATCCAGATTGGATTAAACTAAGAGTGAGTAAAGAAGACTTACATCCCAATGACAAAGGACACGAATATATAGCGGAGATATTGCATGATAAATATAAAGAGATTTATCTATAGGATACGGTTCTTTTTTTCTCGTTTTAGAAAATACGAACATAAAGAACATAACTTTATATATGAGCAGGATGAAGATGAGTGAAAATACTATAATATGCGTTTCTTGGGGTGACAAATATGATAGAGAATATGTCAAGAAACTAAAAGAACAATGTGAAAACAACAGTTCTGTTCCTTTCAATTTTTATTGTATTACCGATAGGACTAAACTTGGTCCAAGGCATGATATCACTATGCCCATTTATTGGGATAAACATTTCCTGCCTGAAAGAAACTTCTTTTGGGCATATCGTAAATACTACACATTTAGTATAGATAACCCTAGAAGTCATAAAGTTAAATCAGTTGCAAAAGATTTAGCACGAAATAGTCTGGATAGAATAAAGGGAGATAAATTTCTTTTACTTGATTTGGATGTTATGATACATCAGGACTTAAAATACTTCTTTGATTTGCCTATGGATAAACCTTGGATTGTTAAGGGGTGGTGGAATGATATGGATAATTGTAGAAAGAATTATGCTAAACTTAAATCAACACCATTAAATTCTTCTGTTATTCGATGGGATAGAGGACAACTATCAAAAGTATGGGAAGAGATGTATAACAATATTGATATGATTATGTTCACATATCCTAGTGCAGATAATTACTTTGTACATCGTTGGTATGATTTGTGGAACGAGGAAGAAAGTTTCTTTAATGTATTTCCGTTAGGAGATATTTATTCATATTATAAGGGAAATATTTTCCCACAAGATATGACAAAAGAGGTTTTTCGTAAGGATCATAAAATTTGTCTTTTTAATACAAGTGGCCAGGATGAAGGTGAAAGTGATGACAAGTTACATAAAATATACGCCTGAAGTCGCAAATGATTGGAAGCAAACTACTGCGAATGTAAGTAAGGATTATTCACATCTGTTTCGTAGAATGTTAGATAGTTCTACATCTTCACAACTCCAATGTAAATTGTGGATGATAACAGAACTTAAACCGTTTGTCAAGTCAAATATGAGTTATGCATTACTAGCTGGTTGGTATGCTAACTATAGTGTGGAGTTATTGATATCAGAGTTAGGAGCAGGGTTTGTTCATAATTATGAATTTGATGAGGACGCAAAAAATATAAGTTATATTTTTAATAAGCGATACAAAGATACTGAAGTATATAAGTGTGATGTGAAAGATGTTATGTGGGATAAGTTAGATGAAGAACAAACATATGACGTAATTATTAACACTTCATGTGAACATATGTATCCTATGTCAAGGTTTTATGAACTAAATAATTTCAACAGTTTCCCATTATATGTTCTTCAATCTACAGATGACGAACAGTGGGATGATCATATTAATTGTGTTTCTAGTCCAAAGAAACTTGCAGAACAGGCACAGATAAGTGATATTAGATATTCTGGAACTATAAAGTTGGATAATGGAATGAATCGTTTTATGGTTATAGGATATCCATAAGAAAGGATATTATGACAATAGTAGAATGGTGTAGAGAACATGATGTTTGGTATCTACCATTACCATTAGAGATACCAAAAGAATGTATTGCAGAGGCACAATCTGTCTTTGATGAAGGGTTTTTTGTAGATCATCGTTATAGTGATGGTGATGGTTGGTGTTCTGCAGCTATACATAGTTTCGTACATGAAGATGCTCCTAATACAAATTTAGGATGGCACCATACTAAGAATCCACAAGGACATGGATTTACAGAAGATAATGTTAAATGGGGATGGACAGAGATTGCTGAGGTTGCACCAGAGACTAAGAGGTGGTTAGAAGAGTTTCCAAACAAAGGATACCGAAGATGTAGGTTTATGTTGTTACGTCCAGAAGGTAGGATAGAAGCACATAATGATTCTAACGCCCCAAGGGATGCAAGAGGAGCGAGAAGGAATATATCTTCTGCTATTAACCTTGCATTTTATCAACCAGAGAATTGTTATTTAAGAAGGTGTGATACAAAGGAAGAATTACCGTTTAAGAACTGTACAGGATTTTGGTTTGACAATGGTGTTGAACATGAAGCATATAACGCATCAAATGAAAATCGTTTTCATTTTATAGTACATGGTGGAAGTAATAACGCACGAAAAAAACTTATGTTGGATGCAGTTATAAAGCAATTTGGTAAGGATGTGTTGAAAGAAATTGATGAAAGATTTTGATGAATGGGTATCGTTATGGAATAGCAAACCGAAAAGATTTAGTCCATCGTTAGAGAACTATCTTTTTGTCGTTGTATACCCTAATAATCTCGAATGGGATTTTGGTGTAGAGAAGCAAACTCAAATTACTACTATGCATGTATCGGGTGGACATACTGGTGCAGGCACGGGACATCATATTGAGTTCGTACATCAAAAGGAATTATATGCATTTCTAAAAATGCAAAGTTACACTCATGCTATGATTGTATCGGTAGGTATGGTTTTTGATATGACACCTACTATGACTTCTATAGCTGAATTTTATCATTGGGCCCACAGTGATTTATTCTGCAAAGCACATATCATAGCAAAACCAAATGAACCCGCTTACTTACATCACCAACACATAGAATTAAATCTCGTACAGTGGCAATCCATAGGCTGTCCTAATATATTTGAGAAAGGGAAATGGAGAAATTATGATCGTGCAAATTTTAATTTTCATGATGACTATACACCCTTACATTTAACACCTGTAGGACTTCCACAAATAGATAATTTTAGCACTACAGAAAGGTCTAAAAAATCATTTGCATATGGACACATGGAAGATAGAAAAAAGTTACAAAATGATACTTGGAATAAAATGGCAGTGGGAAACTTTAATGGAGTCAATAGAGAAGATTATTATTTTAGTAGATTTATGACTCGTATGAGAGAAACATTTTATATTACAAATAATGAAACCAACCAAACGGATTTTCCTGACCATGAATTTGATTTAATCATAACTCCTACTGCTGGTTATATCGGAGAAATTTATACCCAAAAATTAAACTTTGATGGTGATATCATATTTTATGATTATTGTCAAGAGAATATTGAACTAAAACGTAGAATAGTCGAAATGAACATGTCATATGATGAATTGAAAGTTTTTCAGAGACTTGCATCATATAATTGGCAAGTTGATATGGGCACACATCAACACATTATAGAAGAAGGTATAGAATGTCAAGCAAAAATGATAGAAGAATGTAACATAGATTACGTTCTTATGGATTTGATAGTACCAGATTATGAGTGGTTAAGAGATACAGTTCGTGGTAGAAAGGTGTTCTTTAATGCAAGTAACATTTATGGATATCACATGACACATGCAGTATATACCTTAGATGAACTTATGGAATCGTGGAAGCGTTTACACTATGAACTTCTTTATTCACGAAACTTTTATTTAAGGGGAGCAGGACCGACTAAGAAGTGGGAATATAATTATGTTTGATTTCTCGCAACCTATATGGATAAATTGGGAGCTGAATAATATATGTAATCTTATGTGTCCTCAATGTGGTAGAAATGAAATTAAGAATGGTATTTTACAATGGAGAAAGGAACCAGCAGGAAGTCCAACAAAGACATTAAATGATGTAGATAATTCATTGGAGACATTTAAGAAGGTATTCCGAAATATAGGATATCCCGTAGATTTAATTCGGTTTCAAGGACATGTATCAGAGAATGTAGCAAGTAAAGAGTTTATACCTATATGTGAATATATAATATCAGAGGGTACAAATATAACAATCAGTACTAATGGATCTTTGCGTACAGAAGAATTTTGGTATAATCTAGGAAAAGTTTTTAATAATAGAAGTAAGATTAATTTTAGTATTGATGGTATGGGAGATGCATTGGGTGTTTATCGTGTTAATGCAAGTTACGAAAAGGTGATACAAAATGCAAGTGCATTTATGAGAGGGGGCGGAAGAGCTTGTTGGAGAATGATTGTATTC
>VTLG01002356.1_pt1 | contig 36175 bp, 32 predicted proteins | sample 4694571 | NCBI WGS metagenome assembly VTLG01 (sample SAMN12604809, study PRJNA352737) | marine metagenome | biome: ENVO:00000447; feature: ENVO:00000209|ENVO:00000569|ENVO:01000036; material: ENVO:00002151; isolation source: viral sequences binned using virsorter ...
AATATAAATGCTATACAAGTCCATATGAAAAATATGATAAGAAACTTTTGAAATAAATCTCCAAATTTCTGATTCATTACTTTCCCCACTTATCACGACCAACTATTGTAGCCATAATTCCATAATTAGATACATCAAGATATGCATCTTCCATAGGTTCATTTTCAACGGCGTTCTCACGACCACTCATCAATAAATTCTTTAGTCTCTGAATCTTATCATTCATCCTAAACCATAAACCTGTAAGTGATAATTGTATTTCTTCTTTAGTTTGTAACTGAGTTCCGACACTAATATTTCCTGGCCCATAATCGTGTTGTTTATGTAAGAATAATTCATATTGTTCTCGTTGAATCTTCTTAAACTCTTTGGTCATTTCAGGCCATTCTTCTTCCATCTTTTCTATAACGTTATATTCCTCTGATTCTACGCGAGGACTATCTTTTATAACCTTTGACATATATTTCTCCTAATTTACATACTTGAATATACGAATAAATTCATATATAAGTCAAGTATTATTTTCTATTTCCTGCAGTATAACCACCTATAGTACCAAGAACATTTAATCCAAGAGCTTCTATTTTTTTAGGTTCTATTCCCCATTTAACACATATCTCTCGTAGTTCAAGCATACCACCTTCAGTAAGCATATACATTTCAATAGCGTCATATGCTTCTTTTTTACTAATCTTCATATGATTAGTTACTATATTGATTAACCAATTTGGATATTCCATTTGATTTCTCCCTTTAATATATTTTAACCATTGTTTACCCTTTGGTAAAACATTGGTATACAACTTATATAAATCTTTTGGTTGTAAATTATATTTTTGTAATTCATTTACTAACTCAACCCATTCCATTTTCATAGATAAAAATCTATGGGTCATATAATTAGACCAAGACTTCTTATCTTCGTCTGATAATTCTTCCCAATAATTAGGACTTTGAACCGCTGTTATCTGTTTTATGTGGTCGAACAGACTTTTTCTTTTTACCAAATATTTTTTCCCACTTTGTACCCCACTCATCTATACTGATACTCCTTCTAGGTGAATCACCTTTTCCAGCTGATGATTTATTTGTAAATATTGATTTTCTTTTTTCACTCATATGTCCAAACTTGGAAATGAATCTTTTTGTTGTTCTTCTTCCAAACCACTACCTTCCAAAAATCCTTCAGCAACTTTACCACAATTACCACAACTATATACTTGTACAGGAATAAGTGTTTCTTGACCTGTAGGTGATACAATAGCTGATAGTTTCTTTAGAATAAATGAAGTAATAAATAAATAGTTATTACAATCATTACATTTAATAGTGTCTGCTTGTTTTAAATCAACTTTAACTTGTGCACTTGGTTGTTTCGTTGGTTTTCTTGGTTTCATATTCATTTTTAACTCCTAAATAATTTCATCTATTAATCCATATTTTAAACACGTTTTAGCATCCCATAATAAATCGTGTTTTAAAATTTCATCAAGTTTATTCATAGGAACTTTAGTATGTTCTCTATAAACATTTTTAATTGTTTCCATCATTAAATCTAAATTCTTTTTCTCATCTTCTATTTCAGAATATTTTCCCCACAATTGAGAAGATAATTGATGAATCAACATATAAGAATTTCTACTCATAAATCTTTTACTCGCTACTACTGATAGAAATGTAGCTGCACTTGCTGCAAATCCATCTACATACGTTTCAACTGGAACCTTTGTTCTCAGTATTGTATCCATAGACGAAATACCACTTACAACTGAACCACCACCTGAATTGATGTATATTTTTATTGTTGGTGGTACGTCTAAATCTAAACTATTACACAATGTTAAACTTTTAGATTCTAACTCACCTATCTTTTTATTAAGTTCAGATGCACTATCTCTATTTACACCAGCGTAATAATAAATTTTATTTTCATGTACTGATATATGTTTTTCATCACCAGCTTTCTGTACTGCTTTCTTTGGTGTCTTTTTAACCTCACCCCAATATTTTCCATTCATTACTTTACTACTCCTAACAATTCAATTAACATAGCCATAGCATTAATTTCTTTATCAACCACTTGACTATCTGACAATTCGTATCTTGCTATAATCAAAATACATTCTGCTACGTGACCTTTTCCATATCCATCCACTTCGTCATATAATAATCTAAATAAATCAGCAAAATCTGTAATCTTATTATCCGCTAAAAGTTGTCTTATTTCTTTAAACGCGTTTTTTTTATCTTGTGTTTCTAAAATCTTTAATAATTTTAATTTATAATCATTTTGTATAATACTTGATGTATCTAATTTAAGTTTACCATTAACAACATTTCTTTGAGCTGAATTGATAACTCTACGAATATCTGGATAACCACTATCTACCAAAACTTTTATATCTTCCATAGTATCCATAACATTTTCTTTTACTAAAATATTATGAAGATGTTTTGCTACATCACTCTTAGAGGGTGGAACTATTTGAAATGATTGACACCTACTTTGTATTGGGTCAATGATTCTTTCAACATAATTACAAGTCAAGATGAACCTACAATGTTTACTAAATGTTTCCATAAGATTACGAAGAGCCGCTTGAGCATTTGGTGTAATATAATCACACTCATCTAATATAATTATCTTCATATCTTTGAAACCAATAGTTGAAGCAAAGTTCTTAACTTTAGTTCTAACAGTATCTACATTATTTTCATCAGAAGCATTAATATATAGATAATCACATTCTATATTATTAACAAGTAATTTTGCGAGAGTGGTCTTACCTGTACCAGCCTTACCAAATAAAAGTAAATGTGGTAAATCTCCACTCTCTAAATACACATTGACCTTACTTTTTAAATGTTCATTTCCAATGTAAGTGTCAAGGCTCGAAGGACGGTACTTTTCTACCCATAAGGTGTTTATTTTTTTTGAAATCATATTATTAAAACCAATTATGTTTTTTTGTAACTATTTTTCGTTTGATTGTTGTAGGTGTAAGTTCTAATTCAACATCTTTTACCATATCTGTAACTTTATCACGTATGTCATCAGGTATAGAATAATTTACATACGGACTAGTAATATTATCATTTACTCCTACCTCTAATAAGTATCTACGAATATATTGCCATACAGAATTTAATTGTATATTAGGTTGTACTTGTTTAGCTATTTCATGTTTATAATTTATACCATTCAAAATACAATATAACCAATTCATAGCATCTTTTGGTATATGAGTTCTCTCTTTAGCCATTATTGTCATCATAGAATAAAGTAAATCATCATAAAATTTTCTATCGTGATTTTCAACTTTCCAAACAAAATTTTCCATACTTTTTAATTTCTTTACTTGTGTTTGAAACTCATCTTTAGTTTTAAAAAATAATGGATAATTATCACCAACAACTTTTCTCATAGCTGGTTGGTCATACACCAATACAGGTTTATCCAAAGAAAGACCATCTTGTATCGATAAGTTCCAAGTAGCATAAGTATCAACAAAACACATACTACCTAATGAATTTTCTAACAAATAACGATATTGTCCAGAATTAAGTTTTGAAGCTATATATTCTTTAGGTGCATTAAAATCTGTACACCAAACTTGATAATCATTTAGTCCATCCATATATTCTATCATTCTATTAACACCAGTTGACTTCACCCAACGATGATTAAAAACTAATACATTGTCATAATTTATTTCGAATGGTTCTGAATCTTTCAACTTATTTGATGATATTGGAAATGTTTTTGTTTTATCTTTAATGAATTGATGATTAATATTAGTACTTTGTGATTTTTTAAAATTTTTCATTAACCATTCTGATGCTATATCAGTATGAAAAAATACATTATCACATAAATTTATACCCTCTAATTGTCTCATATATGCTGGTGGTATAGCACTTGAAGCTCTACTTTGACTACAATCTACCCAATGAAAGAAAAGAAAACGATTCATATTCTGACCATATCTCTTATCATTAAACGCTGTTAAAATATTATATAACATTTCAGGTTGATGACAAAATACAAAATCAAAATCCATATACCTAAAATCAAATAACTTTCTAAAAGTTACTCCATCAAAGTGAGACCTATTAGCTAATAAATCTCTTGAATATGGATAAGATATTAAAGTAACATTATCCCTATTATCTGGTATTTTATGTTTACTTGGAACAACTACATAATGATGACAGAATGGAAGAAATGATATAGTTTTTTCAACAACCTTATAGTTTGAATCAAACTCGTGTTGAAATACACCACTTGTATCAAATCTTACTGGTGACACATAATGTAATATTCTTAATCCGACTAAAGGATTTCTCATTAATCAACGTCTTGTACTGCTACCAAATAATAAGTTGATTTATAATCATCAACTTTAAAAGTAATACGAGATAAACCCTCACTACTAACTTCAAATGTAGCACTTTCACATTCTTTATTAGCACTAAGTACTTCTTTAAATACACTAGCATTAAAGGATACGTTTTCAATGTTACTAAATTTACTTGTGTTAACTGGAATAATAACTCTATTAGTGTTAACAGATGCATAACCAATCACAACTTTTGTACTAGCATCATCTGTTAATATAGTAAAATTATCAGTTTCACCTAATGCACCTTTACCTGCAATAAACTTACTAATAAACTGAGGTGTAACATCAATACTCAATTCAAATTCAGGTACACTTTTTAATTGTGGTGGTTCGTTAATGATAGATGTATCACTTAACATATAATTTACCGATGAAGATGAATCACTTACTTTTATTGAATATGCTTTATCTTCAGATTTTTTTAAATGTACCTTGATATCATCATCTAATACTGATAGTAATTTATTAAGTTGTTCTGTATCATAAACACCAATATCAGAATCTTCAAAATCCCACTTATCCATTATTAATTCACCCAACAATGATTTATCACCTGAAACGAATCTGGCTGATAATTGTTGTGAATTAGATTTACTATTTAATACTACTGAATTTACTATACCATTCAAGTAATATTTGCTAATGAAACGAACTATCTTTTGTTTATTCATTATAACTTCTCCTATTATTTATAACCATATATACATATATATAAGTCTATTTTATCAAAATCAAAAAAATCTTTCTATACTATTTTCTTTTTTTGTTACTAAATCTTCTTGTAACTTTCTATCATAAAAATTACCCAATTCTGATTGGGTTTTTTTATTAAACACTAAACAATATTCGTGTGTGTTTAACATTCTTCTGTTTAATAATGCTTGTGGATACAATGGTTGTCTTTTAGCTGGACTCATCTCCCATAATATTGTGTCGTATAATTTAAAATCTGTATTTTTATGAAAATAATTTATTGTATCATTGTGCCAAGAATAAAATTTACCTTTTTGCCTAAAATCCATCAACACTACAATTAAAAATCCATCCTCTTTTAAATATTTTGTCGCTTTAACTAATCTATTATTACAACCACTTAAAAATAAATCATAAGTTTTAAACGTAGATAAATCATTTGGGTCATCTGAATACTTTTCCATATTCCAATAAGGTGGACAAGTAAACACTAAATCGGCATAATCTAAATAATCTAACCACTTATCCATATTAGCACTATCGTCATTATAAACTCTTAAATCTTTTCCTATAATTTGTGGAAAATATTTTTCAGTTAACTCAAATCCAATATACTTTCTATTCAATTCATTTGTTATGATTGCTCTCGTTCTACCTGCAAATGGGTCTAAAACTACATCATTTTTACTTGTAAAAAAGTTAATAATATTCTTACAATTCTCTGAATTAAATTTGGATAATGCTCTTGTTCCACCACCTACCTTTACCCATTCTTTAATATTTTTACCTTTTTTATAGTCCTCTTTTAATCCATCTGATGCAACACTATCTTGTATCTTTTTATCAAATTTAGTGTACTTCTTATAATCCCAAATAGATTTAGGTTCAAAATCATCATATAATTTATCTTCAAATAAAATCTTTGAAGCTTGTTTCATCTTATTACTATAATCACTCATCAAAAAAATCTTTCTATAGTTTTAGAAGAATCAGTTGGTTCATCCCAACCAAGAGCTTCATAAAACATCATAATTTTTTTGTGTAATGCTTGTTTATATAATTTATCAGGGTGTATGTACTGTCTGATAAAATCTAATATTTGTGGTGGGTCTTCGTGACCTTTGTATGCTATTGTATTTAATCCCATTGGATTATTTTTTAAATAAACCCACTTAATTTTTTCACCATCAAATATATTAGAGTATCTTTTTGAAACCTTAAAATGTTTTAATAAATCATTATAAAACAAAGATGATTTAACGTGAACTGGTGTTCCAATCTTATGTGATTTAAATAAATTTCCATTATTTGAACCATACTTCTTAATTCCCTTAACACTTGTTGGTATGGAAATCTTATCAAATTCCATAAGTTTCATACTATCTTTAAAATTAATAATAAATTTATCCAACTTATCTTTAGGAACATCCATTAAAATATCCTCTAACAACTTACTTAACATATCCCTCATAGCAGTTGGAAAACTACTACGAACTGTATCTAAACCTTTTACCATTAACTTATTAACTTTTTTACCATTATCATTAATAATCTTCAATCCGTATCTTTTTTTAGTAACAAATAAACCACTCTTAGCAATAACCTCTTGTTTAATATCAAAACGATGTTTATCTAAATTACAAAACTTTTTAGCGAAATAATCATAACCCTTATTCAAATAAACTTGTACTTCACTTGCTATCTCTAAAATAGACTTAGACATTTTATCCTCGTTTCGTATATCTAAATCTGGAAACCGTTTCTTGACAAGAGGTAACGCTGAATAAAACACCGAATCGGTGTCGATATATATACAATAATTTTTATCATCACCAAGTTCTTTATTATAAAATGAATTAGCTATCTTTTTAGTAAACTTAATTAAGGATTGACCAGTATATGTAACAGCTTCTGCGTTATCAACATCATAAAAACGAAATACTGATAAACCCAATACACCATATAAACTATTTAAAACAACCTTTTGAAGATATTGTCTTCTATCAAAATATTCTGATTTTTCTATATCACCATCTTCGTGAAACTTTTTAGATAGTTTACGATATTCAACTCTCTCATCAAACCACTTTCTTAATAACGCTGGAAGTAATCCATCTTTATCTGAACGGTACATTACACCATTTGTCGCGACACCAACATCCTTTTCGTCTAAAAATTTCTTTAATTCTGTCTCGGTAAATCTACCTAATAACTTTTCACCTTGAGTTATGGAATATGTTTTTTTATTATTCTCTTTTAAAAATTCTTCAGGATTCCAACCTTCAATCTTACCCAACTTTGTTTCAGGTGAGATATTTAATGACATAATACAAGATGGATACATAGAAGTAATATCTAAATCATACACCCAATTGTGTTTACCTTTAATTGGGTCTTGTACATATGCTCCAACAAACTTATCATTAGAAAATTTCTTTGGTCTTGGTGGTTTATTTGGTGCTATAATATTCTGTTTCTTTAAATACACCAAAATAGCTCCCTCTAAATAACGAGAACTCATAAAAACATCTTCATATGGACAATGACCAAGATGTGCTAAACCTCGAGCAATCTCAATAAAATCTAATTTATCATCAATCTTCTTAACCAATTTTACGTCTTGTAAGTTATATTCTACAAACTTATCAATATCATTTTCATATAACTCATTAAGTGTTCCTTCATACTCAACTTTCTTTTCACCTACTTCATATTCACCTATTGCATCTAACCTATATGATGAACGTTGACTAAAAGTAAATCTTTTATATAACGCTAAATAATCTAATGTACTAACACCCGCTATTTTATATCTATTTTGGAAATCACTCCATTGAACTTGATTGATAGGTGATAAAACATTAGCTACTTGTTGTCCAACAACTTGAATAGCTCTATTATAAAGATAACAAACATCAAAAAACTCTACATTCCAACCAGTTAATATCGTTGGTTGTATTTCCATATACTTTCTGAAAAATGCATTTAGTAAATCATATTCATCTTTAAATGATTCTATAGTGTCATCACTATTATTTGGTTTCAATTTATTATCGGGGTCTAATACATAACAAAAATATTTATCTAACAATGGGTCATTGAACGCGATAGAAGTTATTTTATTTTCTGCTTTTTTAGGGTCTGGGAATCCATCAGTTACTTCAACTTCAATATCAAATATCATTACACGATGACCCTCTGATACTTCATCTGAATCTGTATAATTATCAACTAATACTCTAATCTCTGGATTTACATCTGATTCAAATAATTCTGGTTGGTCTTTATCCCATTTATTAATTCTTTTTAACTTATCACCATATAAAGATATATAAGTACCAACTCTGTTTTTAACATATGCGTACTTCTTATAACGAAAGGTATGATAACCAGCTTTATCATCCCAAATATGCATTTTGTTTACTCTTCTGTCATAAAAGATATTTTGATACATTTAGATTATAAAATCCCTATTTTCTATGTTAGAATATACGAATAAAACCATATACTTGTCAAGTCTTTTTTTTATTTTTTTGATAATAAAGGGGGTCAGATAACTTAGTTAAGCAAATACTTATCACCTAACCCCCACAATATACTTTTAGAAATTAACAGTTAATCCTAAGTTAAAGTATCTTGGTGTACCAAGAAACACTTCAGCATTGTGAGCTGCGTGTACTTTATCACCATAAGAATTATACTTACTATGGTCAACTGCGTCTTGTACGAATACATCGTCAAGAGCGTTAAATATATGACCAGTTAAAGTCATATCTAAACCACCAACTTTTGGTAGTTTGTAAGATGCGTGTAAATCAAGTTTATTATAGGCTGGTGCCATCCAAACTTGTTCTCTATCTGCATCAGCATCTGAACCATCATATTCACGAGCATCAGGACTCCAATCAGAATAGTTATTGTCATACATACTATAAGTACCTGACATTCTAAGACCTTTGATTGGTGAAAGTGTTGCACCTAAGATATATGCTGTCTGAGGCATATCACCTACGAATAATCCATCAAGTGCGTAGTCATAAGGTGTAGTTTTTTGTCCTATTACCTGACCAGCTTCATTATACTCATCTTCTTGATAATTACCACTTGCATCACCAACGAACTTCCAAGTTCCAAGACTGACAGCTGCATTTAAACTAAGCATATCATTTAACTTAGTATCAGCTTCAATCTCAAGTCCTTGGTGCTTCTGGTCTATACCACTCAAGAATATTACATCAGTATCACCACTTGAACCTTCTCCTGTTGATACAGATTTTGTAAGGTTTCGGTCTTTCCAATCAGTATTATAAACATTCGCTTTAACAGCAAAGTTTTCTGATTGAAAATTTACACCAGCTTCTGAACTAATATATTTTTCATTAGCTGGGTCTGAAGCAACAGTACCATCATAGTAGATTACGTTATCCATAATCGGTGGTTTCTCTACATATCCAACATTACCAAAGATAGAAACATTTTCATCAATATCATACATTGCTCCACCTTTAGCTTGTATAGTAGATATAGCATCTGCTTTAACCACTTCGTTAGCTACTGTAAAGTGGTCTTGATAAGAGTATTTGATACTTGAAAGTCCACCCATACCATATAGGTTAAGTTTATCTTTAGTATAATTACCTTGTACAAATCCACCAATCCAATCAACAGTTGTTGAGTTATGATAAGCGATTATATCACCTAATTCAACTCTTTTACCATCAGGTGCATTATCATCAGCATAATCCATATAATAATCACCACCCATCAAATCACGAACTTCACGAGCGTGTTCGATACCAGCAGTTCTCCAATCTAATCCAACTTGTAGTTCTAAATCATCACTAACTTCATAGTTAAGTTTTGAAATCAAACCATAAGTGTTTTGACGATTGATACTATTACGAAGAATACCAACTGATTGTCCAGCTTCTCTATTAATAGCTTTCTTATCTACATATACTACTGAATCATTACCTGAGTTCATAGCTACAAGAGCATTCCAATCACGTGTCCAAGGGCTACGACCATAATAGAATTTATAGTCCTCTCCACCTAGAACACCATCAGCATCCATTGTAGGAATCTTACCATAAGTTCCTGTTCCACCACCTGAACCACCACTCCAATACAATACTGAACTTAGTCTTGTTTTTTCGTTGATATTCATAAAGTGATTTAGATTAACTAATGGTTTATGAAAGAAGTTTTCTCTTTCATTAAGGAAGTTAGGATTGTATCTGTCTTGATTTCCATTACCAAATAGACCACCAACACCATACATATACCAATACTGTTTACCTTTGTAATCTGAACTAATTGGTGACCAATTTTGATTAAAGAATCTACCAACATCTTTGAACTTACCATCTTCACCAAGTGCAGTTTCATCATATCCATCTACACTCTTAGCGAATTCAGAATCGTATGCACCAATGTTTTGTTTATATAGATTCTGTCCATGACGTTGTGGAGCACCAATAGCATATAATTCGAATCTGTTATCAGCATTTGCTTGATAACTTGCACCCATATAATATGCCCACGCGTCAGTCCACGTTTTGTCAATGATACCATCACCAGTCTTACGAACAACTGTTCCACTTAAAGCGAATTTATCATTAATAAGACCACTATTCCAATTAAAAGTTGATTTTAGGAATCCACCCGCTCCAACTTCTTGTTTATACTTACCACCTTTTTCGTGGGAAGCTGGGTCTGTTATGATATTTAAAGTTCCACCAATTGAAGGTGTCGCTAAATTAACGGCACTTAAACCACGTTGCATCTGGATAGATTGAGCTGCATCTGCAACTCCATCCCAATTTGACCAATAGACCCAACCATTTTCCATATCGTTTTGTGGAACTCCGTTAATCATCACCGCTACATTTCTCTGGTTAAATCCACGAACATTTATTCGTGCATCACCAGCACCACCACCCTGTTGAGTTGCATATACACTTGGTGTAGTACTCAACGCCATTGGAACATCTTGTGAACCAAGACGAAATTCCAACTCTGCTTTATCTACATTAGTGTAAGCAACAGGTGTTTTTGCATCAGCTCTTGAAGCCAAAACTTCAAGTGCTGACAACTCAATTGCTGATATTGCCAATACAAAGTTGGTAATTACTGCATCACCTTCTTTTATTGACACCTCAGACGATTGAGGTTGATATCCAATTGCTGTAGCTGTAAGTGTATAAGAACCTGCTTCTAACTCTACAGAGTAGTATCCATCTGCATTCGCAGCTGAACCTAAATCAGTTCCTACTACAATCACATTAGCTCCAACTATTGGATTGTTTGACTCATCAGAAACTACACCACCAATGCTTGTCTCTATTGCTACTTCGGTTATTTCTTGTCCGAAAAGAGACATAGGCATTAGAATGGTCATTACTAATGAGATTAGATTACGTTTATTCATTAACGTTCTCCTTGTTATTTCGTTTTAAGACGCATTTTTATTCAGGTGCGTCAACTGCCTGTCTAGGGTATGTGAAATTTTAATTTGCATAATCTTGGTCATCGTTATCACCTGTTAAAGGTGGTATTTCACAACTATCGTTGTTACAAAATTTATCTATTTCAGCTTCTTCGTTTTTAATAACTCCAAATGATAACTTACCAAGTTTTTTAATTTGTTTTTTATAAGTTTTTTCATCAATTGATTCATATGGCATTTGTTTATACGCTCCATAATCGTATCTTGGTAGTAATGAAATACCTTTTAAGTGATACTGATAGTAATTTAATACATAAGGAATTTGATTTCCTTCTTCCTCAGGATTAAATGTAGCTGTACAACTCACTTGATTATCTGCCCAATGTCGTTGCATAAATGCGGCTAAACTAAATTGTTCCCAAATAGATAATTCAGACGCAGTTCTGATACCCTTACCAACATCAACAGGAATTTCAACAACCATTGTTGTATCTTCTGAACCAAACGCACGTTCTAATTTATATCCAGCTTTCTTTAATGGTTCTAATAATTCTGAATGTTTTGATAACCGAACTCTTCTAATATAAAATCTACTTTCAGGATAATGTAAACCTGGAGTAGCACCAGCAAGTAATGAAACTGTACCACTTGGTTTAACTGAGGTAGTTTTAATAGAACGTGGTACAGCAAACCAATCTGAATACATTTTATCCCATTCTTGTATAGTATCATATCCACTCTCTAACCAATTTTGTAACTCACCTAATCCACGATTGGTAATAAATTGTGCGACACCACTTACTGAACATCCAATTCTTCTATTTCTCAACATAACTCTATTGGTATCACTCCAATGAGTTCTACCAAGTGTTACTGATTTAGCATATAAATAAGCATATTTTAATGTTCTCTGATAGTCTTCTAATGAATCGTGGTTATCTGGAAATGTCTCTACTAAACAACATAACTCATATGATTCAAGTGTTTGTTCAAGACAAGGATTACCACCCATAGCTCTATGGTCTTTGTCATCACCACCATTTTTCATTCTTGAGTAGTGTCTCATATTATCTAACCACGCTAAACCTGGTTCTCCATTATCTGTAATTCGTTTAGATACTTCTGTATAATCCATACCAAGTTCTGCAAATATCGAATTGTTTGAAGTCCATCCATATTGTTCTCTATGTTTATTTACTTTATAATTTTTTAAATCTAAATATTCTTCATCGTGTGGGTCTCCAAATACAATTTCTGCTGTTCTTCTTACATTTCCAGCAACTACACATTTACCGATAAGATTCATAATATCAACAATTGTAGTTATTGTAATTGGTTCACCTGAATTCTTTTCTAATACTTTTACAATTTCCTCGTGTACTTCTTCTAATGGTTCGTGACCACTTGATAATCCACCAAAACCTTTGATTGGTTCTCCTGCTGGTCTAATTAAACTATAATCAAATCCTACTGGTGCTGTTCCGTGAAAATAACTTTCTAATAATAGTTTAAGTGATTCAACCCAACCCTCTCTTGTATCAGGTATTTCAAATACTTCTTCATTTCTATCAGTATTAACACCCTTGATTATTATTTCACCAGCACCTTTTGTATCAAATCCAACACCAACACCTAACATACTTGCGTCCATAAGGAAACAAAATGGTTTAGCATAATCTTCTTTTAATGTTTTTGTAGATACGAATGCACAATTATTTAATGCTGCATATAAATTCTTTTCTTCTGTAATTGGTGTTCCCATAGCCCACAAACCACGACCAGGTGGTAAAAACTTCATATTAAAAATTCTATCATACATTTCTTGTGCAGACTTTTGTGCTTGCCAAGGATTCCAACCTAATTGATGTGAGTCAATCCAATTCATTTGCATAGAATACGTTCCCTCTACTACTCGTTGAACAGTTTCCCACCACCTCTCATTCTTACCATCTTTTTTAATTCTTGAATAAGTTCTCATATAAACTAATTCACCTAAACCATTAAAACCAAACGGTGCTTTCTTTCTTTTATATTTCTCTATAAACTTTTCAGATAACTTAAATTTTTCCATTCAATAAACTCCTTATTGTAATCTCATTCCTCGTAACAATCATAAATATAATATATATTCCGCTTAATTTAATATTTACTCAAATCCATCAATGTTTTTTTCCATTTCATTGTATTTATTTGCTAATTCCTTTCTCAAAAATTCTTGACTATTATCCATCTTACTTTGTGCGTCTTTTCCAAACTGACTACTACCCTCAAACACTTGAATTTGACCAACGTTTGTATTTATTGTAGCTGGATAAGTAATACCATCTATACCAAATCGATTTTTAATCACGTGAAATCTACCAGTATTAGCAATTTTATCTTCCACTTTTCTACTCATACTCATAACAAAGTCAGCAGTCATAACTTTACTATAATCTTCTGCAACTTTATCCGCTCCAATCACATCTTCCTCTAAAGCTGAACGATTAGCTTGAGACGCTGTCCATATTGGAACTTCCAACTCACCAGCTAATCCTCTTAAATCCTCATATATATTACCAAGAGCGTGTCTCTTCTCTCTAAAGTTTCCTGTAGGCATTAATATATCAGCATAATCAACTAAAACAATGTCTGGTGTTACACCACTTATTTCAATCTGTTTTAAATGTGCTCCTATTGTCTGTACACTAGCCGCTTTAGTAGGAAAATATTTAATCAATAATTTACCAGGTAACTTTGATATTTTAGATTTAACATCGTCTTTATAATACTTTATATTAGCTGTTGTAACACCACTAAAAATAGAATCATATCGTAAACCAACATAGTTTTCATTTAACTCTAAAGTATAATGTACCACAGTTTTTTTATTTTTTAACGCTCCAGCTCCTATAGCTTGTAATGTCCAAGATTTACCTATACCAGCTGGTGCAACAATAACACCAAGTTCACCTGCTCCTAACCCACCATCCATAATATCATTAACTACATCCCACGGGGTTTCAGTTGTCGTTCTTGCAGATTCTTCAAGTCTCAACTCTAAAGAAGTAATATAATCGTGACCCAAATCTCGTGTTGTTCCAGCTTTCATTGCTTCATCTATAATAGATTTTATACCATCATAATCTTTATTCTCTAACAAATCAACTGAATCTAATATTGCACTTTTAAGTGTTTGATTTTTACAAAAGTCAAGTGTTTCTGATTGTACAAATTCTAAATCTGTAGCTTCAATGTTTTTCCAAACTTCTCTTAACTTATCTACTACACCAGATTTCAAAACATCATTATCTATTTCATCTATCTTATATTTTATAACTTCAAGTGTTGGTTGTTTTTTGTATTCATAATAATACTCACTTATACTTTTTACTAACCATTTATTTGAATCTGAATCAAACATTGATGGATTTAATATATCACTAATAGTTTGAATAAATTTTACATCACCCAACAAAGAAGCTATAATTTTAGACTGAAATGAAGTTCCAAATTGTGTTAGGGTTTCACTCATATGTTTTCTCAGCGTAATGATTCAATTGATTAAAATTAGTAAGTAACCAACTATTAACATTTGGAAGAGCTGTATATAACTTATCTTCTAAAAACATCGTTTGAAATTTATATTTTATTAACCTATTAATTGGTTCATTAACCTTTTCTATGATTTTTGTTTTTGTTGAACCTGAAATATCTACATCTGATAATTGCATTAATTTATAATTCAACTCTATAATATCTTTTGAGTCTGGTAATTTTGTAATAACCTCATCTATATTAACTATACGATTTTCGCTCAAAAACGGTAATTTTTTTTGAATAGTTTTTAAACCAAGACCTTTGACACCAGGTATATTATCTGATTTATCTCCATCTATAACTCTATACCAAATAAGGTTATGAGATGAAATACCAAACTCATCTAATACGGCGTCTTCATCATACATTTTCTTTTTAGTCGGACTCCATATTTTTATCCTACCATTAGCTAACTGAAGAAAATCTTTATCAGTAGACATAACCGTAATTTTAGAATCGGTAAGAACTTGTCTACATAGATAACCAATCGTATCATCTGCTTCAATGTTATCATATGACAATACAGTTACAGGTAATGTATCTAAATATTCCACAATACGTTGTAATTGCATAATCATATTTTGTTTCTCATCTTCAGGAGAAGCAAAATCATACGCACGATTTACTCTATATTTTGTTTTTCTTTTGGCTTTATATTCAGGATATAATTTACGACGGCGTCTAGACCCACCCTTACCATCAAACACTATGATGACACGAGTAGGTCTAAACATATTTATAGTATAACCGATACTTCTTAGAAAACCAACTATTCCACCAACGTGAATACCATCATCGTTAGTAGTTGGTATAACACTAAATACTCGAATGAAAGTATTTAGACCATCTATAATAAGTACTTTATCGTTAGGTTCACCACCGTCTACAGAGCCACCTTTCTTCTTGATTTCATCAAGTATAGAAAGATATTTAGCATTACTCACTTAATTCTTCTTCCACAACCACATCATCAATACCGAAATTCTTTTCATATTTTAGAATAACTTTATCACAAATTAAGTTATAGCAATGTTCTCTGAAGTCTTTATCTTTAAGTTGTTCACCCCAATCTTTAGATTGAAATTTAAGTTCTTTACCGTCATGGTTCAACATAGTATACCATGCTCCACCTTGTTTCACTAAGTTATGTTCTTTCATAACCTTTAACCAACTACCATCATCATCAATACCTGTTTCAAAATAAAGTTCAAAATCAGCGTGTCTCATTGGAGGCCCTAGTCTATTTTTAATGACTTGAGCTCTCATCTTCATACCAATATTATTATTCTTTTTATCTTTAATTTGACCAAGGTTTTTTAATCTGATACGTGTTGAAGCGTGAAATGGTAATGCTTTTCCACCACTTGTTGTCCAAGGGTCTCCAAACATTACACCAAGTTTTTGTCTGAGTTGGTTGGTAAATATTAAAGCAATCTTCTGTCTACCAATCATTTGAGTAATCTTTCTCATAGCTTTTGATAGAATAATTGCTTTTGATGTAGCCCAACCATCTTTATCAAACTCAGCTTCTAACTCTACTTTAGTTGTTGCAGCTGCAAGTGAATCTACAAGAATAGTTACTAACCTATCTTTATCTGATTCACGAACTTTAACAACAATTTCTTCAATAGCTGAAAATATATCTTCAACTGTTTCTAGATGTAGATACAACATACTTTCCACGTCTACACCAATAGAACCAAGAAACTCAGTACTAACGGCGGTTTCCGTATCTATATAAACGGCCACACCACCTTTTTTCTGAGTTTCAGCTAACGTATGAGCTCCAAGTAGTGATTTACCACTTGATTCCAATCCGTTAATTTCAGTAATTCTACCAACCGCAATACCACCGTCTGGTTTATTTGATATTGCTAAATCTAACATAGTAGAACCAGTAGATACAAAATCTTTTATATCTGTAGGTGTGGTATCTGAACCATCCAAGAAATATGCTACTTTCATATCTTTGAATTGTTTATTTAAGGTATCAGCTAATACACCAGCTAATTCATCTCTTGTTGACATAAAAATCTCCTATTAATATGGGTGGCTCCAGAAGTATATACTAACAGTAGAGTCGAATCTTTAATCGTTACTCTCTAGCCACCCTAATATTATTTTATTTAGTTATTAAATAAATCATCAAACGCATCTGATGTTTCTTTTGAATCATAAGATTTACTATCAGAAGTTGTCGTAACGACTTCTTCTTTTTTAGTTTCTTTTTCACTAGATTCACTAGATGAATCACCATTTAGGTAATCATTTAGTGCTTGAGTTAACTCGTCATAAGAACGTTCCTGATATATTTCAGTAATATTCTTTTGAGTTTCTTTGATTGATTCAAGTACAGATGCATCTTCTGTAATTGGAGTTTGATTTGGTTTTACTCTAATTGATGTTGAAGGAAAGGATTTACCTGTCTCTTCAGCTGTTTTGAATTCTACAGCAACATCACGACCATTTACTGGGTCTGTAATATCACCATAGTCTGGGTCTGCAATAATGGATAACAGTTCTTGATAAACCGTCTTACCAAATCCCCAAAACTTAACACCTTGTGTTTCTTCACCACGAACCATAACTGGAGCAAAAGTTCTCATTTTTGCTTCAATTTTTCTACCAAGACGATAGTCATCTTTTGAACCAGTTGATTTGAGTTTTTGAGCAAACTCTTCAATTGGGTCTGGACGACCAAATGAAATTGGTGAAAGGTAGTTTTTACCACCTAAATCATAGTGAAAATACAACTCAATAAAAGGGTTATCAGCGTTAAATTTGTAAGGAACAATTCTAACTACCTGTGAACCAGGCGAAGGTTTCCAAAGATTGGAAGTTCTGTTATTTGTTGTTTGAAGTTGACTAAGACGATTTTTGATTGCGTTTAAATCCATTTTTTATCTCCTATTGTTTAATTAGTTAATTAGTATTTTTTAATCAAGTGTAACCTTGATACATAAATAAGTATAATCGATTTTTCGAAAATACAATTTTATTTTTCAGTTTTATCCCAAGTTTTAACATCTACTATAGTATAGATTCGTGTTGGTATTTTATTAAGACCTTCTTCGTTTGTAAGTAATAAAGAGTTCTTATAATTTTCCCATTCTATAGGAAATGTCTTGTCTAATTTACCACCATTCAACTCACGAATTAAATCATTAAGTGCATTAATAGTGTAGAGTGTGTTCGTATTCTTCTTTCTATGGAGCGAAATAGTGTCTGGAATCCCTTGCATAAAATCTTCATCATACTCTACATTATAAGTACATATTAATTGGTGGTGGTCTTTTTCATTCTGAAATACATAAATTTTGTTAAATACGATTTCATTACACGCTATAATAATATCTATAGTTTCGTGAAAATGATTTCGTTTAGTAAATGTGCATAATAGTTGTGTTTTCATCTAACTTACCTTTTCTTTTAAACAACTCTGTAAATCTTTACCAAGTTGACACAAAATTGATTTTGAGTTACCTTTTGTTCTGTAAGTTTCTTGGCCAACTTCAATATCTTCACTACCCTCTTTATTTGAAAAACTGATTGAGTTACTTGTGGGTGAAACTCGTATTCGTCTTCTTAAATGTTCCATTAATTGTTCTTTACCCTCACGTGTTTCAGGGTCACTTTTAAATCCAGATAATTCTCCAAGACAACTTCTAAAGTGATTTGGCTTTACTGCTGTACCCCCTATATTTATAGATTGAACACCTTCTAACTCACCACTAATATATCTTGAAAAGTGAATCTCTTCTAAAAATGACTGAACATAAGCTCGTTGATTTGGCCCATTATCACCTTTGGGATTATTGGGATATGAATCAGTATCCATCTGAGAATCAGCTTCTTGTAAGTCAGTAACTACTGATTCGTGAGCAACTGACATAGAATCTTTTCTTTTTCTACTCGTATCAACAATAGAATCTAACTCACTAGAAAGAGCCTCTCTTACTAAATTTACATCTATGTTCAAATGTTTAGCAATTTGACTTTCATTCATTGGGCCACCATATTGTTTAAGTCCGTCTTTATTTAATTTTCTTATTCGTGAAACAATATCTGATGTTTTCAATATTATTTTTTTTATATCTTGAGGAGCATTACCTTTTTTAATTAAATCGACAACTGCTTTGGTGAGTTCAAGTTCAGTAGCATTTTCTAAATCTTCACCTTCGTTCTCAAACATTTTTTTGATTGATGATGCTGTTCTAATTTGTTCAACATAATTTTTAGTGTTTGGTTCTAAAATACTAAGTAGTTTACTTGTTTTTTCTATGGCACTATCAGATAAATTTTTCGTATCATCTTCTACAACTTGTTCAGCATTATCAACTATATTTGCAGCTTTTTCTATAGCCTCGGTTGTTGATTTTTTTACACTTTGTTTGTCCTCATCACTTAATTTAAGTTTATCAACAAAATTATTTATTTTTTCACCTTTTTTTCTTACTGACGTGTTGTTATGTGGGTCATTCCAATTCTTTTTATTTGATGTATGTTTAAAACCTATAACACCGTCTGTTGTCTCATATAAAATACCTGTGTCAGTATCATCTAATTTTTCAACATAGTCTAATTGTTTTTTATAATGTTGTCTTTCTTCTTCAGTTTTAGCTTCTTTAAGTTTTTTCTGTAAAAGAGATTGTACGATTTGTTTTTGGTTGTAATCCATTATCGTACCTATTGGGTATGGACTATCTTGTGGTTTTTTGTATTTAAATTTTGTCTCAGACTCAAGATATTCTAGCTCACCTTTTCCAGTTTTATATCCTACTTTTAACCAACTCTTTACATATTTTTTAGGGTCTGATGGTGGTTTGGTAGCTTTTGCTTTCGCTTCTAATTCTTTATATAGTGGTGTACCTTTTAGTTTATTGTGTTCTGATTCTACAAATTCTTCTTCAGTTAAATCTGGATTTTTAGTAAGTTGTTCAAATGCTTCACCACCAGAAGTTTCACCTAGAGTTGAACCAGGAGTTCCTGCTGGTAAGTCTTTTGTATCGTAAATTTCTTTTCTTCTATTTTTAACTAAATCAACTACAACATTATCATTATCACTATTTTTAATCGTGTTATCCGTCTTAATATTTTCTTGTTCTCTTCTTTTCTTTTTTTCAGACGCTGTTTCTTTTTTTGATTTTTTATCTTTAGGTTCTTCGCCTTTTTCTTTCTCTTTTGCATCTTGAGCTTTTTGAGATTTGGGATGGTCTTTAATATATTGTGCTTGTTGCTCTGGTGATAACTTTGTCCACCACTCATCACCTTCATTTAGATTTTGTATAAACTCATCAATAACTTCAAATGGCCATTTATATTCATTCAATATTTCAGATAAATGGTATAAATGTGTAGATTTACTTGGATTAGGTTTACCATCATCTACACGATATGCCCATTCTTTTAATATTTTATCTAAGTCTGTAATCATATAAACTTCTCTGTAATATCCTTCATTTCGTGATAATTTAAACCCCAACTTACTTTAACTGGAAACTTACCATCTTGTTCTAATATCTTCTTCACTCTCTTTAGATAATTTAAACCATCTTCCATATTAAAGTCAAGTAAAAAACTATCATAAGAATAAAGTATTAATTTACTCTTGTAATCTTTAATTTCAGGTATTAACTTTGTTAATGCCCTCATATTATTTTCAGTTTCCATAAGTTGAATCGTATAATTGAATAGTTTATTAGCATTCATATCACTTAAATTCTTCTTATATATTCTTCTACTATAAATATCTGAAACGATAAATTCTTTTGAATTATGTTCTTTCCATAAATCTCGTATATAATCATAAACTTTACTAAAATATGGATTCATTTGTACTACATCTTGAGGTAAATGTCCATATAAGTATTGAAATGATAACCTTTTAGCTTCTTCATAATCAACACCATAAAATTTAGACATATGTTCGTGTACTGAACCTTTAGGAAAATCATAACCTACTTTATCTGCAATCAATCGTAAATGATACGCGTCAAAATCCATCTCTACTAAAACACCATTTTTAAATCTACTTATATATGGTTTTCTACTTTCATCTTTTTTATTAAGAGCTGCAAAATTAACTCCACCAAATCTATTAGATGGTCTACCTGTAGATGTATAAATGTTGTACTCACTATATAATTTACCATTTGTAGTTTGTAAACCATTTTTTTCTATATAACTCAAATTATCTAATACTTCATCATTATATGACATATTGACAGATTGATTTCGCGTTTCAATCGTATCTTTAAGTATCTTAACTATTTTACGACATTTTTCCAAATGTTTCATTACAGGCACTATAGTATTTATATTATCTTTTTTATAATACCTCATATTAAAAAAGTTATGAGCGTTAGTATTTATTTGTTCTATATCTAATGGTAGACCTGTACTCATATAATTCAAAAGATTTACATCAATTACATTATTTAACTTAACAAAATGATTTAATTTTTTTCTATCATACGTATACAATTTATGTTTAGAATTCATTTTGTACAAATTTTTAATATTAAGATTTATAGTCTCACTATGATTGAAAGGTAATATAAACTCTTTTCCACCCCACATTTGGACGTATAATAGGGATAATTCATCGTTTACGGAGTGTTTATTATCATCACATTGTATAGGTACCAGTATACAATCTTCTCTATCATACATTCTCTTAAACTCTTCAAGTTGTACACTATTTTCTACTATCATTTATAACCTTATCTATTGCATTAAAAACCATTGGTGGGTCTATCTCTTTTGAACATTCAAATTCTCTTTTAGTTCCTTTATGGTCTGGGCACATACTCCAATCATCCTTTAAATTCAATGTTTCATCTCTATGCCAACATCCATTACAAACTTCACTATTGTGAACGTGTATACACTTATGTTGAAATTCAAACCAAGGTTCAGTCATACCATGTATCATAATAACCCATTTATTCATAGCCCAAGCTAACCAAGATAATCCACTACCTAATCCAATAAAAAATTCACAATGAACTAATTCATTAATTCTTTCATCTAATGATTTATCTTGACTTTTTATTACACCTTTTGGAAGTTTATTTATATAACCATCTCTACTTTGGTCTTCATTTAAATCTATATCTAAAACTTTATATCCCTTATGATTTAAATATCTAACTACGTAGTCCCAACCTTTAGGATAATTCCAATACTTTAATTGTGGGCCATTTGAATGTACTCCAATACAAACATACTTTTCTTTCATTGGTCTACCATAGTTCTTAAAATGTAAGTTAGGTTTCTTTTCTTTAAATGGTAATCCTAAAATATCTGTTGCTGATTGTTGTAAAGGCATATATTGTCTACCATCCCAATTACATCCTATTTTATAACTCATTATAGATTCAGCACTCATAGGTAATCTAAAACATAATTCACCATCACCAAACGGCTCTATATGTTCTTCTTCACTAAGAAATTCTATATTAGGATAATTAGGTTTTAATAATGGAATCATCTCTTGTCTTGGAAGAAATAACTTAACCTTACAATTATTATCTATTCTAAATTGTTCTACATATGGAAACCATGCCAATGTATCACCAAGACCTTTAGACTGAAATATTATGTAAGATGTTTTACCTTTAATTGGATGAAATGTTTTCACCAGTACGTTTCAGACCATAATTTAGTTGTTTCTGGAAATGCATCTAACATTATCTCTTTTAATGCTCTTGCATATTCTTGTATCTCTACTTGAGCTGTAGGTTCATCTCTAAGTTCTATAAAATTCATAACTGACTGAAATGAAGCTGTCCACCAAACTTGAGTATATTGTGATAATGGTAATACAATACGAGCTTGTTCTTTGGCTACTCCAGAACTTATCATTGTCTCATATGCCATTTCAACTTGAGTCATATATGTTTCATACACTAAACTCATTCGTTTTTGTTGTAAATCATCTAACTCACCTTCAGACGCTTGTTTATTATCTTCTGATTGTTTTCTCCATACATCAGGATAATAGAAATCTTCTACCTCTACATAACGACCACTAATCTCATTCCAAGCATGGTCTTTTGTAGCGTGTGTAGAAGTTGTCTCTATACCGACTACGTGTTTATACCATTGACGAAGTACAAACTCTGGTGCTTTAATAATCACCATAATGTGTTGATGTCTAAAAGGGGAAAAGTGTTTGTGTTTGATTAAAAATCGAGATAGTCGTTTATCTTTTTCTGTGAACTTGTCTGAACGACCACCAAATGATACACGAGCCGCATTTACAGGAGTTAAGTCATCTCCGAGCGTATCTACAACCTCAATGTATCCTTTGTCTAATACATCTATTTTCATAATATAACCTTTTATTTACAATAAGTATTAAGTTTTTTTCAGTAATGATAATTTTTTTTGTATATCATCAAATGTACCTACTTTCGGTTTCCATAATTGTAATGGAAATAATTTACTTGATATACCAGGATAATCTTTTTCTAATAAATCAATTGTTATTTGATTTTCTCTAATTACTTCTTCTTTTGTACCTGAAATTTTCCATTGAAAATCTGTATATTTATATAAAGTATTTTGAGTATCAAAAGTTTTAGCAGATATTTCAAATATTGGTTTTGATTTATCGTTACCGATTTGTGTAAAATATCTTGTTATTTCACCAATTTCATAATCAGTTTCAGTTGGTTTTGCAGGTGTTGTTTTTGGATAAGGTGTTCTACTCAATAATTTTACATCTTTATATTTACGAAACAACGTTTTATCATTTACTTTTTCTATAATTTTAGAGTTTGAAGTATTGATTATACCAGTTAAATAAATTTCATCTTTACTTAATGTATAGTATATTGAATATAATAAGTTAGAACTGACAAACCCGCCTGTTTGTTGATATTTAAACTCACGGGGTTGTGTTCGTAAACCTTGAATAGTTCTTTCAATGTTTGTTTTTATGTTTTGTATTTTTTGTTTAGTACTCATAATTTTTTACTTTATATTTGTCTCAATTTCACAGTAGCTTCTCTTTCTTTTCTTCTTTTTTCTTCCTCTTGTACTTTTTTCTTTTCTTCAATTTTAGCTTTTGAAATATAATTTTCAAGTTGTGCTTCTTTTAATTGTTCAAGAGTTTTATATCCTTGAAAAACACCATCAATTGTAGCTCTCATTTTACCTGATAAGGTAACTGTCCAACCACTACTATCTAACCTATGATTTACATCAAATGCTTGAAATACCGTAGCTGTTTGATAACGAGATGGTAAATAATTAGAATGAAAAGAATTACCTGGATAAATACCACCGATACCATCTATTTCTAATTCTAGTTCTAAAGGAATTAATAACGGTGTATTTGCTTGTTTATAAATACCGTGTTGTGTTGTTAAATAATGTAATGATTTTTTATACCTTGGTTTCATTTCTCCATCTTCGTCATATACTGAACCTAATAATTTAGTTAATTCACCCGTATTAAATCCAAAAAACTCTCTTTCTTTTTCATATTTAAGAAGTAACTCTAATTCTTCCTCACTTAAATCTTTTGGAAATGGGGGTGGAACAGATTCATTATATTCTTTCACGAAAGCTTCTTGATGTTTTGTAGAAACTTTCAAATCAGTATTTAGTTTTTTTAATCTTTCTTCAAAAGAATTTTCTAATATATCAGCGTTATCAATTAAAAACTGTTCTATATCATCACCTTCTCTTGGTCTTAATGGAATTGATGAATCATTGATATCTTTACCGTGTTTAACGCCTATTTTTCTTGTTATTGGGTTTCTAAAAGCTATATCCAATCCCTCTTTATGTTTATCAGCACTTGTATTAAATAAACCACCCATAACAACACCTTCTTTTTGAGAAAATTGACTACCAGGATTAGCAAAATCTTTTAACTGGTCCATATTTGAACCATACATAACAGATAATTGCATAGCATTTGGTATTTTAGCTGAAATATTTTGTCGTTTAACCATACTATCACTTTGCCATACAGGAAAGAAAAATATTCCTTCTTTTTGTGTTCCATCAAAATGTCTCACATCAAATGGCCAATTTTCATTAGGTACACTTTTTTGTTCTATAGTAGGTTTTTTAAAATCAAAATTAGTTATTTGTTCATCTATTATTTTAGCTCTACTAGTATCAATTTCATCAACAACAATTCTAAAGTTCCAAAAATTTAAATCTTGATTCAATAATGAAAACAAAGTTTCAATAGCTTCTATAACATTTATACTTTCTACTGTAAAATCACCATCAACTCCAAAAGCTTGTTTTAATAATTTCGTATTAATTAACATATTTCTCAAAAAACCATACTTACCTGGAGTAGTTTCAATTACTTCTATTTTTTTACCAGTTTTTACTTTACGTTTTTCTGTAACTTCTATCTGTTCATATTCATCGTCCCACCATCGTAAAGTATCTTGTCCTGCTGTCTGTTTACCTCTTTCAAATTTTCCAGTTCCCACATCTTTTAATTCATACTCATCTTCAAGTCTTTTAATTTTTTCTCCACCTTTAGAAAATTTTTCAAAATGTTCAGTAGTAACTTTTGCTAATTTTTTTAAATAATCACTATCACCAGTCAAATCTTCAGTCTCACCTTTAAACTTCCTTGGTTTAGCTGGATAGAATTGTCCTGGTAAAATATACTTGTTAATATCTATTGTTTGAAGTTCACTATGATTTTTAATTCTAACACTTTCATTAACACTAGAATCTTTACCTTGAACAGTCAATACTCGTTCAATAGAACGAAATTGTGTTACAATTGGATTATAAGATTCACCTGGTGTTCCTTTGGCATTAGAAGTTACAGATAAAAACTTTGATAATACATTATCTTCAAACCAACCCCAACGAACCCAAACATCACCTTTATGAACTATACCTTGATTTAACGCTGCAGTATTACCAACTCTACATAAAAATTTATTTTCATCATAATTAATTTGTCTTCTGTAATTACCATCGTAAAAATTTTGTTTTTTATCTGGTTTTTTAGATAACTCTTTAGCTATATACCTATCAATTTCTCTTATAAATAATTTAAGTGATACAGTAGTATTTAAATTTATTAATGGATTCTTTTCTGCAGGTCGTTCATTTACTCCTTCAGTACCACCATACTTTGTTGCTTGAGCTATTTTTTCAGCGGTTTCTCGTGTATCTTCATTGATTGATAAATTATAAGCTATTCCTGGGTCAATAGTATCTTTATTAGGGTCTGGGTTATCTAATATACTAGCTCCTACACTTGATAATATTGTTTGACAATCAAATCCACCATCTTCTCGTGTAGTAAATTCAAAATTTTTGACAATACCAACCATCATATCAAAATCACCATCCGCATCTACAACTTTATTTCTATAATTTTCATAAGCATCCGCTGATATAAATTTGTTACCACTAACATCAGTTACTAAAAATGGTAAGTTTGGTAATGAACTTTTATCGTAAATCCAACCCCATTCTATCATAACAGTTTTACCGTGTGCTAAAAAATGTGGCATCAAATAATTTAAATCTTCCCAACTCCAACACGTCCAAGATATTGTAGCTTCTCTTAACGCTCGTACTCCACCTTTAAATGATACATCTACTGACTTAACACCTGGTGTTGGTCTTTTTAATTTATTTTCTAATGTATTAGTTTCTCCTTCTACTGAAGCAAAATCCAGAGTTTCCTCATCAAATATTTCAAGACCATCTTCAAAAATACCTCGTTTTCCACCAGTTTTATAAGTTCTAGCACCATAAATATCATCATAACCACCTGGAATAGTACCATCTTCTTTTAATTTACCACCCATCAAAACACAAGCATTAGTTTGACCTGAAGTCATTCGTAGAAAAGTTGACCGAGTAGCCATTTTAGTATGATTAAGTGTATTTGTATCTTTAGATTGATTAGTTTCAGATAAGTTTTCTCTACCCAACACTTTCATTTTTTCAAATAACCTTTTTTGAATTTGTTGTGGAATTGGTGTTAAATTAATCATAACCTATCCAGTTCTGTTTATTTTTCTAAAATTCTCTATTATTTTTGCTATATTTCCTGGGATTCTAAGTATGTTATCAACAGATACTCCAGCTTTACCCTTCAAACCATTTGCTTTTGCAATAATCCACCAAAGGGTAATATCACCATAATATTTATGTGCAAGAGTATCTACTCTATCACCATCTTGAGGATAAATAAATTGGTCATTATCACTAACTGGTATTTCAGGATAATAGGTTGTTCCATAAACTCTAATTCCTGATTTATCTAATTTTTGTCGTGTTGTTGAATATCTTTTCATAATTAACCTTTATCGAGAAAACTTGCTAATTGAGTTGGATTTGTTTGTAATAAGTTACCAATATTAGCTAATGGATTACCTCTTCCCTCTCCTAACATTTGATTAAACTTTTCTGAAATACCACCTACATATTGTTTTTCAGCTACCCAAGGTAACTCATAATGTTTTTGAGTAGAACTTGGTAGTCTATCACCTACATAAACAAACGTACAACTAGCTTGAATATATTTAGGTAATTTAGCAAAAGTTGTTTCCCACGTTCCTTCATCCATAACTGTATAAGTTAATGATGATATATATCCTGAAGTATTAGTATACATTTGACCAATGGTTAATTTAGAAAATGGTGCAATCATACTTTGACCACCACCACTAGCTGGTGCCCAAGATGGATATGTTAGTCCAGCAAGATAATTCATTTTTTCCCAAAGTGTAACTAACTCTTGGTCTGATTTAGGATAGATATCAAATGTAAAATTAATTTCACGTTGTGTTCCCATATAAACATAAACATTATCTGGTCTACCAATATATCTTTCTGATGAATATTCAGGTGTAAATGCATCTGTTATACCACTTAGTATTGCTCTAAACACTATCTGATTTCCTTCAGAATCTTCAAATCTAAATGGTATAAAATCTAATTCATCATTCTTTACTCGTTCTTCTTCTGTATACTTTCCGTATGGAACTAAATTAACTTTATCAACTCCAACTTGAGATAAAATTTTTGCTTGTGGATTAATTTTAAGACTTTGAAGTTTACTAACTTCATTCTTAAAATCAGAAGCGAAACTTAGGAAAGATTTTCTTTGTGCGTCTAAACCTTTACCTCTCTTTATAAGATTACCTACCGATGTTGTAACTCCTTGTGGTAAATACGATGCCGCTGTATTGAGTGCTCCTTTTATTACTGGTTGAATACTATCTCTATATATGGTTATTATATCAGCTTTAATTTCATTAGCTTTCTCTCTAGCCATTGTAGAAATCATAGATGCTAAAGTATCTAAATAAGGTTCTATAATCATATTCTCATCATACTTATTTATATTAATTTTAGTTACACCTGGTAAACTACCTAATGATACTATATTATACTTACGTATCGATTCGAATTTTTTAAGTTCATTTGCAGCTTTAGATGGTGAATCATTAGCTTTTAAACTTGGGTCATCAAAAACATCATAACGTACATCAGTTCTATATTTTTGTGGATTCCTTGATTTTAATTCTTGTTGTCTAGCTAAAAATCCAATACCTCGTGGTGTTAGTAAAAATTTACCCATTCTATTTAAATTACCAATAGCATTACCAACATATTCATTTGGTGACCTACCTAAAACAGCTCCACCTATCTCATTTATAACAAGACCTGCAAAATCTAATACTTCAGCTATAGTATTATTTTTAAATCCAGGTATCTGTTCAATTCCATCAAATCCCCAACGGTCACCTATATCTTTAATAACATATGGTTGTTCAGCACCAACTTGACTTATTCTATCATTTCTAATACCCAATAAATTTGTATCTTTACTCAATTGATTATAATAATCTTGTAATGGTAAAGAAGACCTTGTAAATCCTAAATCACTCTTTCTACCTTTTTGATGTAAACTTAATAATCTAGATGGTGGAACTACATCTGGTTTATAAGGTCGTAATGGATGAGCGTTAGATATAGTTATTGGTTCTACTAAATTAATTTGTACAGGTGGTATACCACCACCAAATAAATTTCCTGATTCTTGTTGTGTTTGTGCCTGTATTGTAGTTGTAGTTATAGTTGGCATTGGTATTGCATAACTTGATACACGATTAGAAATTGGTGTAGTACTATATTGTAAATCAATCTGATTCGGTTGTGGACTAACATCTAATGAATCATAAGAAAAACTAGTAGTATTACCAGCTGTAGTTGTATCACTACCAAAATTGGTATTAACTTTTGATAAATTTGATTTAAGTTCTAATAAAGGCATTAATCTAATTTCCTAAATCCACTTCTAAGTATAGAGTTTGTTTCTTCTTGTAATCCAACCATAGGATTAGCTCCACCTACTGCAGCTCCAACTGCACCAGCCGTTCCTCCCGCTGTATTATTTCTTACAAGTCTTGATAATTGTTCTACATTTACACCAACACTTTCTGCTAAAGCTTTTCTCTGTATAACGTTCATTCTATTAAATTCAGCCTCACCACCAACAGCTCTGAGTATTTCTTGCATCATACCCTCTTGGTCACCTGTAAGGGCTAATTGACGAGCTTTATCAAGATTTATTTGTCTACCAAGTAATAATGAAGCTTCTAATTGTTTTTCAATAGAAGACTCAAAGTCAAGTAATGATTCTGATATACTTGCTACAGCACTCATATTTAAACCAAGTTTTCTTGCTGCAATTCCAGCACCAATTAAATTTGAACCACCATCTTTTGCAAACTGAGCGAAAAATTCAGCATTCTCAGCAAGGTCTCTCATCACTAGTGCAGGTGATACACCAGCTTGACCAATTATAGCCGCACTTGTTCTGAGTTGATTTAGTAAAACATCTCTACTAGCAGATGATATTGATTCCATTATAGAGAGTGTACTTGTTAACTGTTCAGATGTTTGACCAGTTGCAGCCGCTGTTCTTGCAAAACTTAAACTTAAATTAACTGATTCTTGTACACTTGCACCTAAATCATTTCTTATTGCCGCTTGAGCAGATTGTATGTCTGATAAATCAAGTCCATAACCTTTTGCTACTTGAGCTAATACTATATTTTGACCAGTTATGGCGGCCGCTTGAACTTGTGAAACGCCTAATTCTTTACGAGTATCAGTAACTGCTTTTTGAAACTTTACGAATGCTCCTACTGCAAGTCCAATTATACCTAAAACACCAAGGGTTGATTTAGCCATCAATCTTAAATTATTAAGAGTTTGTTTAGCACCTGCAGCCATATTAAAAAATCCAGGTGCGGTTTCCATTATAGCCTGTCTTTGTGCTTTACTAGCTTTTAAATTTTTTAAAGTGGTTTTAAGTGTATCTTCACTAAACCTTTTATCAAACTCACCATCTTTTCTTTTTTTAGACGCAACATCTGCTAAATCAGTTTGTGCACCTACTTGTTTAGTAATAATCTTAAAGTGGTCTTTAGCAATTTGAACAGCTTCTCGTTCAAGTTGATTTATTTCTTGTTTTACGTCTCTAATGTCTTTTTCGGCCATTATATTATTTTCTTATTGTTTATTAAAATGCGTCAGGATAACGTTTTTGTAACATTGCTTTATTATTTTTAATATAGACTTCCATATCTTTTTTTCGTTTTTCTAAATCTTTAATTTGTTTTGCGAGTTTTGGGTCTTTTGTAGATAAATCTTTTAAAGCTTTAGATTTAACTTGCTTAGCTACAGAACCAAAAATAGCTCCAACAAGTTTATCTATTAAACTTTCTTCTTTAACTATGTATTTAGGCATTTGAGTCTCCGAATAATATTAAGTGTTATAACTCAATAATAAATATCAAATATGTAGAAAATTATTTTTTAAATGAACTTTTATGTTTGTTCATCTCTTTCTGTAATTCAGCAGCTTCTTTCTTATAGAAAGTCTGTAATCGTTTTAGATAGAATGTTCGAAGATAAATTGGTAGGTTGTATACATCACTAAAAGTGAAACCACCTTTAGAGTGTAATATTAATTGAAATATTTCTTCGTGTATTTGAAGTTTATACTCAGGCGGTAGGCCAAAAAAATCGTAGGGTGACTGGAATTGTCACCTCTGACTCCTTTCCAGTTGAATCAACAACTTTTGTAGTCATATCCACATCTGGTGTAATTGATGATAAATATTGTCTAAACGCAAGTGAGTCAACTGATAAAAATTCATTATCCACAAAACTGTTTATATGTGATTTTTCAGACTTACCATCAACTGAAAGTATCATTTGTTTAAATCTTGTAGTAAGTTCTGAACTTTGTTCTTTAGATATCTTTTCTTTAGCTGTTATTTCAGCTTCAATATCTTTTTCATCTTTACCAGTTAATAATTTAAATGCAATTTCTCTTTCAGAATTTGGTAATTTAAAGTTAAATTCATTTTGATTTTTAGTAAACTTAGAAAAATCTAACTCTACTGGTTCAAGTTTTGATAAATCTACATTTTGTTCTACTCCATCGTACTCAAACTGATAATCTTTACCATAACCAAGAACACGAGCGGCTACCATAATAGCATTTTTATCTCCAATCAACATATCACCTAGTTTAATTGATTTATCTACTATTAAAGATTGTAGTAATTTATCAATAACTAAACCTTGTTGAATCAGATTTTGAGATGTAAGAATATCTTCTTCTTTTGCGGTCATATATTTTACTTCTACTTTACCACTTGATAGTGGATGACCATTAGCGTAGAAGTATCCTTTAGATGGTAAATCTACCATCTCAGTAGGAAACTTGTAATCAGCCATAAATGACTCCTTTGTGATTAAATTTAATAACCAATTATAATTATAACCTTTTAATTATAAAAATTAAATTATTTTTTACTTGGTGCGATTTTATCTTTGATTGGTTTTAAAATCATATCAAAAACGATATCGTCATATTTTGTTGGCGTGAGCTTAACTATTTTTTCTAAAGCATAGATAACAATTAAAGCATACTCCCAATTTGCTGCTAACCATTCACTCATTTTATTCTCCTATTAGAATTGTAATATTGCGTAATCATATTTAAGTGTTAATGTAATTTCTGCAGGGTCACTTGATGCATAATCTAAATCACCAAAGTTTGCAGTTTCAATATATGTTCCTTTTAATGTCCACTCTTCCACAACATCACCAACTGGACCTAACATATTAAAAGTTACATCTTTTTTATAAAAATCTGAGTATCCATCACGACCTGTTACTGATTCGTGTGATAACCTAATCCATTCCATTACAGCTTGTGCACCACTAGGAACAACAGGGTCATATAACATAATATCAATAGGTTGCCATGCACCTTTACCCTTAATATACCTTTTCACATTTATATGGTCTAACACAATTTCTTCAAATTGTATTTGTGGTCTATTAGCTGTTTTAATTAAATACGCAGGAACACCTTCAATATACATAATAAACCGATTTTTCGTTTTCGGTTCAAACGGTGTGAACATAATTTCTGAAGGGTCTAATGTAGCCATTCTTTATTCTCCTAAAAAAAGTCTTTTATTCGTACTCATAAATAAATATCAAATAAAGAAATTTTTAGTAAAAAGAAAAACCCCACGATTAAGTGAGGTCTTTCTATTATACGTCAACGTTATTTTATAAGTCAAACTTACTCAGGAAACGTAGCCCCTGTAGGTTGAACGATAAAATCAAGTACGATAAACTCTGCAGTTCTCGTAGGTTGAATAAATATCTGTCCTACCAATTGATTTCTATCTACAACATCTGGTGTATTATTAGAATCATCCATAACGACTCTAAATGCACTTAAACCACTATTCTGTTGAACTTGTTCTAGATAAGGATTCACTATGTTCAAGAAACGATTTCTTAGTGCTTGACTGTTTTGTTCAAATACTAAGTATCTTGATGCACTTGCAATGAATTTTCTCAATGCAATCAACAATCTACGAACATTGATTCTATCTAAAGCTGATGGTTTAGATTGTAGTGTTTTCTGTCCAAATACCACTACACCTTGTTGTGGAAATGAAGCTATTGGATTGATTCTGTTTTCATACAAATCATCACGTTCTGCATGAGTCAATCTTGTTTTAGCTTCTAATACTGTAGTTAATCCACCACGATTCAAACCTGCTGGTGCGAACCATTCGTGAGCTACCGTATCAGTATATGAAATTACACCAGGTAATACAACTGATGGTGGCACCCAAACTGGTCTTGATGTATCTCTATCTACAATCTTAATCCAAGGATAGTAAACACCTGCATAATTAGTATCAAGTGTTTTAATAGTACTCTTGACTGTTGATATAGAATCACCATATCCAGCTGCATCCATTATATAAAATGAATCAGCACGAGATTCTACTTTAGATATTGCATGATTAGTTACTGTAGAGTGTAATCCGTGAATTACACCAGGTGTTACTAATAAATTAATATCAAATTCGTCAGGATTACTAATTGCGTTAATAGCTCGTTTATAAGCTACTGAACCACTTGAAGCGGCGGACGACATATCAAATCCTTGTGAATTAGTACCAGAAATATTCGGACCAGTAGCATATTGTATTGCTGGGTTCGAACCATCAAATCCCCATTGTAAAGGAACTGCAAACTTTAATTGTTGAATTGCAGAACCAGTTAATGATAGTAATTCAGAACCTGCAGAATAAGTACTTGATAAAGATGTATCAAAGTCATCATTACCATACATATTCTCAAGACTCATTGTTACATTAGCACCGTTTGAAGCTGCACTTGGAATTGGTGCAAGATACTGAAGATTATCATCTTTTAACTCTTTATCAATTAAGTTAATTCCATAAGGAACTGTATGGTCATATGTACCATTTGAATCTGTTTGTTTCCTTTTAAATGATGCTGATGGAATATTACTAGCTCCTGGTACTGGGTTATACACCGCATTGTGACCAAATGGAACTACATTCTTTGGATATCTAAATACTCCATCTTCTTCCATATCTGAATAATCACCAATTCTTATAAGTGTACTCAAATTAGGATAGTTACCATAATAAGTCAATTTACCATTAGAATCTATTTCAACATGACGGTCACCAATTCTTTTCGCAAAGTAATTAGGTGATGCTGGGTCAAATGTTAACCCATCGAATTCTTCTAATATATCATTATTACCAACACTAACAACTTGTAGTGAAAATGTACCATAATCTGAATCTGCTATATCTTCTTCTGGTTTGATATTTAATATTTTAAGTTTATAAGTTGAGTTAACATCAGTTCCTTGAGAACGACTATAAACTCTAAATAAACTATAATAATTTGAATTTATTTTTTGAGATAGTATACTAGGTGTTCTTGCATACTCATAATCAGTATTACCTGTCCAGTTGGATGAAGCATTACCACTTGAATCAAAATTCGTAGCTCCATCTTTAAAGTTTAATCCATTAGCTGTATTTACAACCGAAGCTGTTACACTTGATAAGGACGCTCCACCTGGAAGATGTGATGTTTTTTGTTTAAATACTTTATAAACATATACTGAAGAAGTAGAACCACCTGATTTAGTTGATTGTGGGTCAGGACTAATTACTTTATTTACAAAATTAGCACTTGCTGTACTAAAAGATAAACTATAAGTTTCACCTGAAAGACTACTACCACTAACAACTACTGCAAAACTTTCTCCACTATTAACGTGAGCACTACCTGAAAGGAAAGTTGCACTTAAATCACCAGTACCACTTGAACCTCTTGATGGTGCTAAAATAGCAATTGAACAACTTGCTTGTCCAGCTGAGCTCATAGCTGGGGAATTTGCAATCAACTGAACTGTATCAGCATTATAACCACCAATTCCTAACACTCTAACTATAGTTACAACACCTGCACTTCTTAAATATTCTTCTACCGCATAAGGTGTGTAAAATCTAGCATCAACTCCACCAAACATTTCTTCAAATTCTTGAAAATTTGTTACTTGAGTTGGTGTAAATGCAGGCCCCATTTTTGTGGGCCCAATGATTGCGGCTCCTATTTCACCTATCGCCTGAGGTAAAAATGATAAATCCCTTTCACGGGTAAATACACCTGGCGATACAATTCTTTCTGCCATATTTTTTCTCCTAAAATCTTTTATTTAAAAATAACTGTAGTAAGTCTATTATAAGTATAAACTAAGCTACCGAAAATAACCATTTTATGGTTATTTTTTAAATAAAAATATTAAGAGGCTGGAGTAAATACACCAGTTTGTGGGTCAAGTTGACCAGGCCCGTATTTTTCGTTTAGTTTAGTTACTAAATCACGTTCCTCTTGTTGAACAGACTCATATTCTTGTTCAACTTCAACTATACGAGCTTCAAGAGCCTCACTTTGTTGATTTTGTATTATCTTTTGAACTGAAAGTTGTCCTAAGATAGCTTGTTTTTCTTGATAACTATTTTGTAAATCTTGTAAAGATTGAATTTCTTCATCACTAAACTTTACATCTTTAGACTCTACAACTTTTTTTTCATCAGCCATAACTATGTCTCCTATATTGTTAATAGTTTTTTGTTATAATAAATATTATATAATTTGTTGAAATTAAATTTTTTTTTATACTTCAATAACTTGATATTTTCTACCAGAAGAATCTGAACCAGTTAATTCATTCATTTTAGTAATAGCATCACTTTCGTTACTATATTGCCAAGTTTGGTCATTACTACCACTTAATTTAGATACCCAAACAGTATTTCTTTCGAACCAAGCTGGGTCTTGGAAAGTTACTCCACTTCTATCAACACTTGATGTTGGTGCGGGCATTAATTGTTTGACTACTCTATAAGCCATTTAGATTCTCCATTTACTATAAATATAATCAAATGTATAATTCTTTCAAATGATTTATTCTCAATTGTGGTAATATTGTTGGTTTTATACCCAATTTATCCTTTACATCAAGACAAAATGTCGCATCTTCTGATACATTTTCCTTATATTTACCTATTTCTACCATTCTTTGTCTAAAATAAGGGTATTCTAACTCTTTTAATATATCAGTAGATACTTTAGTGAAACCAAATCCACAATAATC
>VTLG01004127.1_pt1 | contig 36175 bp, 42 predicted proteins | sample 4694571 | NCBI WGS metagenome assembly VTLG01 (sample SAMN12604809, study PRJNA352737) | marine metagenome | biome: ENVO:00000447; feature: ENVO:00000209|ENVO:00000569|ENVO:01000036; material: ENVO:00002151; isolation source: viral sequences binned using virsorter ...
GGGCCGCAAAAATAGGAGGATTAGAGACAGGTACAAAAGATATTATGGGCCGTCAGGCTGGCTATGAAGGACAAATAGCAGGCATGGCAGAGAAGGTAGCATCTGGTGAAGCTGGTCAATCACAGGCCGCAATGTTGCAGGGCCAGATGGAACAACAGCGTATGGCAGGCCAGAAGGGTAGTGAAGAAAAGCTCCGCCGTGAGTTGGCACAGTCAGGTGCTTCACCTGCTGAGATAGCCGCTAAGGTAGCACAATTTCAGAAACAATCTGCCAGCGATCAATCAATGGCTTCAAGGTCTGAAGCATTATCGTCACAACTACAAGGCCAACAGATGGGACAGGCACAGATGGGAGCCGCCGCAGGATTAATGGGGCAAGCTCTAGGTGCAACTGGTCAACAGATGCAAGGGCAGGCACAGCTACAGAGTCAGGGCGCACAACAAGCCGCACTTAGAGGTCAGGCCGCTGGTATGGGAATGCAAGGCGCACAAGCACAACAATCAGCACAATTACAGTCATTACAAGGTCAGGCGGCAATGGCACAAGGAGCATACGGTATGCAGTCTCAAGGGATAAGTCAGCAAGCAGGTATGATGGGACAGGGTATGGGTGCAATACAAGCGGCTGGTCAGGCAAGAGGACAGCAGGCTGGCATGATAGGAGAACAGGCTGGCATGACGCAAGCACAGTTGAATGATGTGATTGCCCAACAGACTCAGCAATTTCAAGAGAGTGAATCAGAAAAACAAAGGAAAGCTAATGCCGCCGCACAATCAGGCGGTGGAGGAGGCGGAGGAGGAGGAATCCTTGGGGGAGTAACTAGAGCATTAGGAATCTCTGATATACGCCTCAAAGACAGTATAGAACTACTGCAAAAAGGAATAGACGGAGAGCCTAATATCTACTCCTTTAAGTACAAGTGGGATTCAAAAACAACATGGTCAGGTGTAATGGCACAGGAGCTAATAGGAACCAAACACGCTGATGCAGTCAGAGTTAATCCAGAAGGATACTACATGGTGGACTACCACAAGTTAGGTATCCCAATGGTTCAATTATCATAAGGAGTAATATGTCATTTAATCCGGGCGCAACAAATTATCATTTAGGAATAAGACAGGCGGCGATAGATAAAACTACTGATGCTGATCTTGGGAGATTAAAACGTGAACGACAAGATAGAATAAGGAAAAGTGGTGAGCGAGGTGATCTTCAAAAACTTATAAGTGCAGGAGCTAGAGGACTTGCCGCCGTATATACAGGCGGACTAAGTGAGACTATGGGTGGCGGAGACATAATTGATCAGGCTCTACTTGGAACAGACTCAGAGGGTAGGGCTGTCCGTAATGAATATGGAAATTTGGTTAAGGCAGGAGCTAATATATATCAAGGTGGTATGGCACAGAAAGATGCCAAGTTAGCAAAGCAGGATGCGAAGTTTGATAAACTACGTAGTAAAAGGATGGATATTGTAAATCAACTGTTTGATGCTGGTATGCCTAAAGAAGCTATGAAGGCACAGAGAGAGATAGAGAATATGGAAGGTGATTATGCGACTAAAAGAAAGGGGATGGAAGGAGGATGGAATCCTTTTGCTCATTCAGATAAGGATTACAATGAGCTTCAGCCACAGCAAATGTCTAGGGGAGACAGAGCCACTGAAAGGATGAGACAGCATGGTAAATGGGACTATGAAATGGGTGAAGGAAATCAGTCAACAGCAGATTTAAAGGAACAGTACGGTCAATATGGGGCCGGGCAACAGCAACAAACAGAACCATCAAGCCAATCTGGTGGTGGTCTACCACCTCCTGCAAGTGCACAAAAGGCTCCAAGTCTCGCTGATATGGAAGCAAGGCGTTTAGAAAAGATAAAAGCTGATAGGGAAAAACTCAAAGGTATAGGCCCACAATAAAATAAAAGGATAACTATGGCGGCGATTACAGAAACTAGTGTAGGCAGATCAAATATAAGATTGACCTCAACTGAATTTCCTGACCTTTCTGTTGAAGGAGGTAGAGGACAAGCAAGAGATTTACGTAAGAAGCTCAATAACATGATGAGGGAAAAGAGACGTAAATCTGGTGGCACACTAGGTAAGAGTCCAAGATTTAATAAATTATCAGCCGATCCGAAGAAAGCAGTAGACCAGAGTAATTTAAAGGATATGATTGATTATGAATCAAACATACCAGAAGAACCTGATGGGTTTAGCAACCTTCCGCATATTAGAAGACGGCAAAAAGTAGAAGCAAAAAGAAGGAGGGAACAGAGGGCATCACAACTGGCACCACAAGCAGAGCCAGCATTGAGTGAAAGGAGCCATCCTCTTCTCAAAGCGCAGGATAGAAGGAAACAATTAGAACAACCTTCAGATTTTTATGCTGATAGAGATACTACGGCTGGTATTTCCTTAGAGAGTGCAGATAGTGTTGCTGGTAGGAAGTCAGAAGGACAGAAGTACGAAGAAAAGCTAAAGATGATGCTAACACGTGGAGAAATAGACCCTAATTCTCCAGAAGTTAAAAGAGTCCTAGGAAAAGATTACCTCGCAAAAATGCATGGGAGACATCTTGGGCCACAGCCAAGTGCTTATCCTGATTTAGAAGCTACAGATATATTTGCTGGTAGAAAATCTGCTGGACAGGAATATAAAGAGAAAGTAAAGAAGATGATTGCAGATGGAGAATTAGATGCTGATTCACCAGAAGCTAAAAGAATTTTAGGAAGTGGGGAAGACCCATCACCAATGGTAGGGCCGGGCAAGGAGCTTGAACAAAAAGAAGTTTCTCCTGAGAGTTTAGCAGAGCTTGATGCTATTGATAAACAATTAAAAGAAGGTCAGGGAGAAGAAGGTCTTATAGACATAAGTAAGGAAAAGGTTGAACAAGCAGAAGCAAAGAAACCTACAGGTGAAGTGTCTGAGGAACCAATAAGGTATGATAAAAATGGATATCCTATTTATCATAAAGACTCAAAGATGGCAGAGGCTTTCAGACAGGCACATAAGAATGCACCTAATAACAGTAAATTCATGTGGAATGGTAAAGAATACTGGAAGGGTGGAAAGGAGGATAAGAAGGAAGATGAAAAAGCCGCAGTAGATGTAGCAAGGCAAGATTTTGAAACTGGTGATGCAAATATAGCAGAGAGTCTTTATACGCCACAGGAAAAGATTGAAAAGAAAATTAAACAGATTGAACAGATTTCTAAGGGTGACCACCACCCTGAATGGTCTGAAAAGAAAAAAGAAGAAGAAAAAGAAAAGATAATCGAAGACCTTGACAAGGAAGAAACCGCAGAAATTAGGGAAGCTGATCCTGACTTTTACGTTGATCCTTGGACAGGTTTTGCAATTGACCTCAATAAATTACAGGCAAGGCAAGACAGGAAGGATATAATGGAGGAGGCGGCACTACTTCCAGCAGATCAGAGAGCCTTACATCTCATGCAGAACAAACTTATTAGTGAAAAAGATTTAAAGAAGTTACTTGAGCCTAGTGAGATGGAGCTACTTGATATGCAAATCAAGAAGATGAATCTCAATGTAATGGCAAATAATCTAAAATTGACTCAGCAAAAACTACAAGATTACAGAACTCCAGAACAATTACTTGCACTTCAACAATCAGGTGATATAGCTAAAGAAAAAAGAGCGGAAGCCGCTCAGATTAGGTCAGAGAAAAGAGCAATAAAGTCTGGTGAGTTTGGTCAATATATCAAGCTGTACAACAATGCAGTGCAAAATGAGGATTACGAAGGCCAGATTTTCTTTGGAACACAAATGGGATTCCCTCAAGCTAAGATGCAGAAGATAGCAACAGCTAGAATGGATTTACAATTAAAAAGTACAAAGAAAAAGGACAAGGATGAATTTAAGGGGTTATTTCAACATGAATATAGTAAAGTTCTAACAGATAGAAAGTCTTTTGTGTTTGGAGCATCAAGTGTTTTTGAAGAAGGCATGATGCAAATGGAATTCAATGGTAAAACATATAAAGGCAGAAAGGGTCTTTTAGATGCTATGGGCCTCAGTGACTGGGAAGACCTTATTCCAGCCGCAGGCGGATTATCACAAGAGCAATTTGATTTTGCACTGCAATCAGTAGAGAATATGCAAGTAGGGCATGAAATTTTCGATCATCCAGAATTCCAAAATGAAGATGGTAGCGCAAATTATGATGCACTCTTAAGGGATAAACAAGCGTATAAGAGATTTTTAATGGATAATATTATTCATGAAGGGATGTCTAATATATATGGGGCACAGTATGGCAACATTCTTAAGTACGAAGAAAAACTACTAGCAAGACAAAGACAGGCGTTAGAGCCACTCAACGAGATAGTCACTCAACGACAAGGATAATAAATAATGGCATCAAGGTTTGCAGGGTGGTATAGAACGAATAAATACCCTTGGGAAAGCTATGAGGAAGCTCGTAGTAGATATGAACTTCTTTATGGGCCTGATAAGAAACCAAGTAAAGCTCCCCCAAAAAATGAGAAGTTAGAGGTTAAGGACTATGAGCCTATCAAGTCTGCCTCATCGGATAGGTTAAAAAGATTCAATGAAAGTCTAGGCAGAAAAAGAGTACCTAAACAGGAAGAAACAGGAGGATTTCTTGATGATACCTTGAGCACTGTTGGTTCTTTCGTACCTGAACCCCTTGTTGATCTTTACCAAGGAGGAAGGGTTGGTTTTGATGAGGCTCAGTCAACAATTGGTAGTACAACCGCAGATATCATAGGCCCGGCAGTAAAGGGGTTAGGGTTTGAGGATACAGGAGATGATTTAATAGATTGGGGGCGTGACTACTACAAAGAGCAATCGGCTGAGGCAAGAGCCGAAGAAGCCTCCCATGGAGAAAAACTTACAGCTTTAGAACAACTCCGCAAGGAAAAGGGAGACCCCACCTATACGCCTCGTACTAAAGAAGAGATAATGGCTCAGGAGCCAGATTCAACTGAGGCAAAGATATACGATTACCTACCAGACTGGGTGCCTTCATGGGAAGAAGCAAAGGCATACAGACCCACCGCATATGAAGTAGGAAGAACAGCTACTGCATCTGGAGTACCAATGGTTGCCGCCGCAGGCGCAGGAGCCGTTGGTCTAGCCGCAGGCAAACCCATACTTGGCACATTAGCCGCTATGGGAGCAGGTTCAACACTCAGCGGACTTCTTGTAGCCTCAGAGTATGGATCAGAAACCGCAAAGACAAATCCTGTAATTCTCAAGTCTTTAGGGCTTGACCCCAATGTTAAGTTTGAAGACCGTCCCACCACTGACCAGCAAAAAATATTAAAAGTAGGAGCCGATTCTGCACAGCTTACATTCGGTAGGCGTTTGGTTTCATCAGGAGTACCTGAGATGCTAGGCTATGCCCCATTTGGCGGTGTAATCTTCAGGACTCTTCTTGATATGGCTGGTGGTACTGCCTCTGAAATAATGGATTTAGACGTAGGACAACAGGCAACTGTTGATGCACTTGTTGCAAACGGAGTACCACAGGATAAGGCATACGGAATACTTGAGTCCTTAAGAGAAATAGGGCCAAAGAAACAACAGGTATTCACACAGGCTTTAGTCTCAGAGGGTGTACTTTCAGGAGGATTCTCAGCGGCAGAAGTTGCACTGCATGGCGGTGTATCTCACCAAGTCGATGAGTCTAAAACTTTATCAAAGAGAATAAAGGAAGAGCAGGAAAAAACAAAGGAAGGTGTACTTAAGGATAGGCAAAAACAAGCTAGTAAGAAAGAGGAGCTTGTAGAGGATGTAGGCGAAGCTGTTAAAAGAATTGTAGGTCTTGCAGAACTAGGTGATATGGATGGGGCGGTAGAAACATCTCAAGTTCTTAGAAAACCTAACGAGCAAGAATACAACAAGATAATGGATTTGCTCATGAAGGAAAGACCCGATGTGTATGAGCAGATTGGCAGAAGGATGGGCGATAAGGAGATGATCGACAAGATCAACGAGCAATGGTCAAATTTAGACGAACAAGAAGCTGATCTTAATGCTGAAATCGAGGAAAACGAAATTAAAAAAGCGCAAGCCGCAGAGAAGGAAAGGGAGAAGCAAGAAAAGCAGGATGCAATAGATGCAGAGAAGTTAAGGAAGAAGGAATTAAAGATATTAGCTGATGCGGAGAAGAAAAGGAAGAAGAAATTAGCTGATGCAGAGAAGGAAAGAAAGAAAAAAGAAAAGCAGGAATTAGCTAACAAGGCGAAGGAAACACAGATATTGGCTGACCTTGAAAAGAAGGACGCAGAGGAGAAGGTAGAGGTAGAGGTAGAAGAAGAAGTTCAGGCTGAACAAAAATGGGATGATGACGATGTAACGGTTCCTGCGGAATATCTTTTCAGGAATAAAGATGATAAGGAATATTTTACTGAAGAGTATCCAGAAGGAATGACTCAGCTAGACTATGAGGAGTATTTAAAAGAGAGGCAACAGGAAAAGATAGATGATGCGTCAGAAAATAGTAAGCTGGCGGATATGGATGTTGATATGGATTTTGGGGATGAAATATCCGCAAAGGTTCAGAAGGATTTTGAGAATGCTTTTAACAGAGACCAGAAAAAGAAAAAAAAGGAAGCCAAGGTCACCGCCCCTGAAGTAGTGGAAGAGGTAACCACCCCGGAAGTAAAGAAAAAGAAAGGGAAACCTGTAAAAAAAGAAGTAGGTGACGCTAATACTTTTATCAACGAGGGGATGAAAGCCTTTAAAAAGAAAAATAAAAAGGCCAGCAAGGAGGAACTGGATGCTGAGAATGAAAGGTTAGGAAGGGAATTTTTTAAGAATAAAAAGATAGAGATTAATCCTGAAAGAGCAAAATTTATTGCAGACGCAGTAGAAAAAGCAAGGAAGGAAAGAAGAGAGTCAGCTACAGCAGGGACTACCCCTATAGAAGCAAGGATAGCCGCTAGAGAAGATTATTCAGGTGAAGCAACTGAAAAAATACAAAAAGTTGAAGTAGACAGGGGTACATCAGACCTAACTATAAATGAAATCAATAAGATAGAGTTTAATGCAGGAAAAGAATGGGATGAAAAGAATGGCTCCACTATTAAGTCTAGGAGCAGAAGTACAAGGAGTACTAAAAGGGGTGCATTTGGCATGACGGTTGATGAAGTAAGGAAGGCCGTCAATGGTTTTAAAAACCGTAATAAAAAATTAAAGGATGTAAAATTTAATACGCTATCTGTAGATAATAAAAATGATGTTAATTTTTTAAGAAAATTATTTAAAACTGAAGCAGAAGTAAATGATACACTTAAAAATACTGAGGGATTTGTTGATGAATCTGATGGTCAAATTTATATAATATCAGAAAACATAAAAGGTGATATTGAGGTAGGAGAACAGGGAGAACAAACTTTAAAGACGGCTCCTGATAGATTGGTTGAGGTTTTATTCCATGAAACATTTGGGCACCACGGATTAAAGAAGTCCCTTGGTAATAACTTCACTACTTTTATAAACAGGTTCCAGAAGACTAACAAGAGAAGACTACGCAAATATTTCACTCAAGCAGAGGGTAGAGCATACCTACCAGACCAGAAGGGTGAGCTAAAGGAAAGACAGAAAAACTATGACCAGTTATCCGAAGAGCAAAAAGGCGATTTAGCAGAAGAATATATTGCTAGGAACTTTGCAGAGTTTGGGGCAAGAGACCCCAATATCCTACACAGAATGGGTGTCCATTTAGAGAGGGCCATGAATAAGATGGGATGGGGCCGTATCAGTAGGGATCAGGTAATGATGACCCTTGCTGAAATACAGCAAGACTACATAGGTGGTGAAAGAAACTTCATCCTTGGCGAGACATTCAAACCAGCACGTGTTAGACCATTCCATATGGAGACTGGTGATGAAGCTGTAGTGGAAACCGCAGAGCTAACACCAGAGGAACAGTATGAAGCACGTAAACGATCTCTTACGGAAACAAAAAAGAAAGCTGAAAAAGCTAAAGCGGAGCCAAGGAAAGTTAATAGAACTCCAGAGGATATGCAGAAGGAGTTTAAAGACAGACTTGAACTTTTTGAGGAACCTAGGCAGGCGGCTGTCCACAACGAGAGTACAGATGAACTTAGTCTGCATACCTACGTAAAAAATAAAATAAAAAATAATAGGAAGGTAAAGGGTAATAAAGCTAACCCACCAAAACTGGAGGTAGTCGCACAGAGAATTGCAAATGCAATAGATGAAAAAATGCCAGACAGAACTAAGTGGAAGTATGGCACTGAGAGTAAGCCTTCTGAATTTGACAAGGTAATGGAGCAAGCGATAGCTGATGAGACTATTGCTAATTCAAAGAAGAAGCCTGCCAAAATTAAAAAGTCTGTTAAATTTGCAGATGAGTTGGCAAAGGCTGAAGGTAACATAACTGATATGTCCTCTGATAGGGTTGTAAAAACAATGAGTAAGGCTTATGAGATTGACATTAGTGATGAGGCAAAACTAGCAAGTAGGATTGACACAGTCATTAAAGACGCAAAAATAAAGATGTCAAGGAAATTTGAAAAAAACTTAATTTCACATGGTCAAATTATTCGTGACCCACTTATCCTTGACGTATCAAAGATTAAAGGTATCTCAAAAGCTGACATAAAGAAAATAGTCTCTGGAAATGGGCCTTTCATATTTATGTGGGATCGTATGCGTGGGGATGGATTCTATGAGACCCCAAGTGGAGTAAAGATTCCGCTACAAGGAGGAGCGTCAAATTCTTACCTGACTTATAATATGTTGGCAGGAATTGTTGGTTCCAGTACAAGCGCAGGGAATGTTGTAAAAACTCTTAGTGACCGTGTTAGAGAGTCTAATGGGTACGGAATAGTTGGTTTAATGGGGACGGATGCCCATGCATCTAACCCAACCTTTCATGCTATTTATACACAAGTAATTAGAGACTTACTGGGCACAAAAGGGGCAAAGAGGAAGGCTTTAGTGCAGGAGTTTTATAATATCCTAAATGAAAAAGCAAAAGAGGGGTTAAATCCTAAAACAGCAGATAAGGATAATCCAAAAGGGAAACCTTATGGTCTTCCAGCAGTTACAAAAATGATACAGGATGCAGTTCAGGGAAAGACAACTGCTTCTGAAGGTGGCAGACCACCAATTAAAAGTGATACAAGAAGTAATGCAGTTTTAAAAGCTATCTATGAGGCTAAAACTCCTGAAGCAAAATATAAAATTTTTGAAGATAGAGGTAAGGAATTAACATTTGATGCAAGGAGTGCCATATTGGGCAAGCTAGGAGGAGTAAAAAGAACAAAGAGGCTTGGTATCCCATCCTTAAACCGAATGTTAGAAGATACTATTGATCCAGCATTTGGGCCAAAAGAAGGGCAGAGTTGGGCCTCATTCAGAGACGGTAAAACATATAATGGTGATCTGGTTCAGGTTATGAAGTTCGATAAGAACAAGCCATTATCAACGGCACAGGCAGAAGGACTAGCAAAGGAACAAGCTCACTTTTCTTATGATGTAGCTTTTAAAGGGGAGCCTGTTGGTAGGTTTAAAAATCATATTCCATTGTACGAGGGGACTAAAAATTTCTTTGAAACTTTCAGAACCGCAGAAGGTAAAAAAGTTCAACCGCCAAAGTACCTAGGCACAAGTATAATGGTTATGCCTTCAGATTTAAAACTAGGCGAGAAGGACTTTGCACCTTACGCAGGGAAATACCAGCCTGTCGAAACAGAAAGCAGGGTATTAACTTTTGAAGAGAAAGTTACTAAACCAGAAGACATCATGCCAACTAAACTTACCTCTAGTGCTATCAAGCGTTCAAGGAGAATGGTTCGTAGGTCTGTAGATTTCTCAATGTCAAGGATGGGTGACCCGGCAATGTTTGAGTGGCAGGATAAATTAGCACATAAGCTGACCAGAAGACTTGTTTCTCAGGGAACTCTCAATGATGTCGAAATGTACAAGCAACTAAGGAGAAGGAATCAGGGTGTGATGATGCTTGCAGAGAAGGCAGGCGAGAGGCTCTTTAAAATACTAGCAAAATCAAAACAACAGAAGGAGTTGTACGATTACTTTACTACTCGTAATGCTGATCCAACAGTTATAAAAGATAAAGATGAGAGGAAGGCCGCAATTGAAGCAAAGAAAAAGATTAATGATATAGGCAAGCAACTTGTGAAAAGGGGGCTAATGACACAGGCATCACTTGACAAGTATGGTGACCAGTACCTACCACGCAAGTACCTAAAGTACCTACTTTCAGATAATGACTTTAAGAAGATTAGTGCCGCAGGAGCAAACACTAAGCTAGACCTTGACTACCTTAATAAAAGGAAGGATATCCCAAAGGGGATCAGGGAACTGATACTTGGCGAAATAAAAGACCCTGCGTTTCTTGCATCCGCCGCAATAACTTCACCGATGAGAGATATGGCTATGCTCGACTGGTTGGAACAAATTGCAATAGTAGGTAAACAAGATGGAAGAGAATGGGTACTACCAAGCACACTTGTTAAGTTTGATACAGTAAAGATGATGAGACAGTTAGCTGGTAATGATACTGAACTTATTAATCAGCTTCAGTTATTTGATACTAAAGACACATTAGTTAGTGGGCATTGGCTAATGAATGAGGCTGACAGGATTCAACAGATGGTTGATAAGCACATGGTCTTAGATACTGATAAGGAACGTATTGTTAGAAGACTTGTTGCTAAGATGAAAGAGGAGGGAACAAAAATAACTGGCGCAATTATTCCTAAGAACTATGTAAGGGTGCCAAAGGGAAGGAAGTATGGGAAGCTGTCAGGCATGGCTGTGCGTAAGGAAATATTCCAAGACATATGGGGAGCAACTGGCTCTTCATTTGATGTAGATGAGAATGGTAATATTACCATGAGTACGGCTGAGAAGCTACTAGGCACAGGCGGTGGATTTGAGCAGTTTAATAGATTCTGGAAGTGGTCAAAGGTATCAGCAAACCCACCATCTTGGGTGAGGAACTTTATATCTAACTGTGTGTTTATGACACTTGGCCCAATTCCTCTACACAAAATACCAATCTTATTTGCTTCTGCAATTAATGATCAGATAAGGACAAGGCTGGCAGAGAGAAAGGGTGAGACCGTAGATAGTATGACTACACTTGCTGATAGGATGGGCTTGACCTCAGCCGGATTTAGTCAAGTTGAACTTAAACTGTTAAAGAATAATTTTGATAAGATTAAGGATAAGGGGCAAGGGGCAGGGACACTGCTTCATATTAAGAATGCGTTCAAGGGGTTACAAGGGAAGACTTCTGATCTGTACGGTGGAATTGATACGCTTGGTAAGGTTATGATGCTTACTCACCTGAAAAAGAAAGGGTACAGCGATGACCGTGCCGCAATGGAAGCAGAAAAGTGGTTGTTTGATTACAGTAACCCACTGCCCTCTGTTAAGTACTTGAGGCAGACTGCATTTGGTGCGCCGTTCCTTTCCTATCCTAGTTTTGTTGCACCACTGTTAATTGAGACTATTATCAAGAGACCGTGGAAGTTTGCTCCTTACTTTATTCTTGGTGAAGCTATGACCGCACTATTCAAGGAACAGCAGGACATAGATGATGAAGAGTGGCAGGCCACACTTGAAACGATGCCTAAGCATCTAAGAAATAAAGCGGTAGGTGGGTCAGTAACTGATATCCTCTTTCCAAAGAGTGTCATCCCAATATGGTGGCCTCAAATGTGGGGCGGTTCACTAGATGCAAATAAAAGGGCACAGCCAGTAGACGTAGGGTACTTAGTTCCTTGGGGTATGTTTGCAGAGGTTGCACGTGAACTTGATCCTTTTAAGGAAGAAGGATGGCAACCAGCAGATGCCATGCACTCAGTAGGGTTACTTGGTGCCCCACTTCTTAACATTGCTACAACTATACTGACAAATAGAGACCCATTCTCTGACAAGGAAATTTATGATGAGTTTGCTACTCAGGGCGAGAAGACAGCATCTTGGTTTCATTATATGTGGAACCTTGCAATGCCACCAATGCTACATGGGTTAAATGTTTCTCCGTTCCCTGACAGTAATATAGCAGGGCCGGGGAAGGGGTATGGTGCATTTAGAAGATTAATTGATACGTGGGAAGGTAAGGTGACGGTAGAGGGAGAGCCTAGGTTTACATTCTGGCAGGCTGTAGCAAGAATGTATGGTATAAACATCACACCAATTGCACCACATGAGGCAAGGGCTAAGGATGCCTTCTTTGAAATGCAGAAGATTAAGAGACTTCAAAGAAGGATTGCTCATAACTATGAGAGGGGGATATTTAATGGTATGACTGAGGCCCAACTCAAGGAACAGGTGCAGAGAGATACAGATAAGTTGAACAACCTTGTTAAAAAGTTAAAAGAAAGACTAGCCAAACCACTCCCACAATCACTGAAGAGATCAAAGGCTGAACAGCTTAGGGTAAGAGAGAAGTTTCTGAGGGATTTGAGGAGGAGAAAGGCTGGATAATCCTCTCTAGTTTAGAAATCCTTCTAGACATTTCGGTTGTAACTAAAACTAACTGGTTTGTTTGTGTAACCAGTTGATCAATTACATGAGATAATAACTCATCTTCTGTCATTCTTGAATACTTCTCCTCTGACAGGCTTACGACTTTCCTCGTAGTCAAGGATTCCTTTTTCATTCTTTTGCTTTTCTATTGAATAATTATCATTATATGGGAACATTTCCCACTCAACTTCATTTGGTAGTTTCTTTATTTTACCACCTCTCTTGAGAAATTCCTCTACTGTTTCTAGTTTATATTTCATCAAACTCCTTCAAGTTTATATTAATACTGTATCTTAGTGGAGAATTAATTGGTCTCATTGCATGATGGTAATATTTCTTTAACATTAAAATACAGGTGTTCGCTTTAGGTGTGATCCTTTTGAATTTTGCTTTTTCATTAAATGGTTCGGGGCCGATAGAGTCGTATATAATTAGGTCTCCATCAGAATCGTATAGATATATTATTGCTGTAATGTCATAATCTGAATTTGCAGAATCAATATGGGGAATTACTCCCTCATCTTTATAAGGCCACGTAACCCTAAGCCTCATCCTTGCACAGTAATACTCTTTATTTAACAGCTTTGAGATAACATGAATAGGGTATAAAGATACATAAAAGTGTCCATCTTCCTGCCCTAAATGTCTTTCTAACCCGGCTCCTTTATTTGAGGAGCTGGATATATTCTCCACTAATGACCAATTGGGTTGGTATAATATTTCTTCAATATCTTTTAGTCCTGTTTTGCTTAAAAAATTAGGGATAACTTTTATATCCATGTTATATCTCACACGCTCCGGCTACACAGGCTAATTCCTGACTGGCAATAGTATAATCTTCCTCCTCATATTGGCTTAGATTAGACCAGTCTGCCTCATGCATCTTGGAGCTTAATTGTTTAAAGGTTCGCTTGTTACAGTCCTCATAAGGGGCTTGTTTGTAGTTATGATCTGAGTGTGGTAGGAATGACACACCAGACATGATCTCAAAGTTTCTATATACCCATGCGCCAACATCAATCCACTCGTTTTCCTTCACCGTGATAGTGATTGATGGTTTATGTTGACACCAGTGTTCCTGATATAACTTCCAGACCTCTAGCTGTTCAATGGCAGATTGATTGTGCCGTGTAACACAGCCCTCTGGTGACTTCATAGGGAATGAAAACACCACGGTGTCATTTGGTTTGGTTACGTCTGGTTCCCATGCCCATTCCAAGTCCTGCATGAACGTGGTCATTGGGTCTTTCCTGTCCATACGTACTCGTCTGATGTAATAAGGGGAATGACGAGCATGAATACCGCTGGCACTATCTACTAACTGCGACACGGTGCCGGATGGTTTTACACAGGTGATGGATGCGCTTGGATTGATTCCAATCTCCTCAGCAAATGCCTTGTTTGTTTCAATGGCAACATCTCTGAGAAATTGTAAGTCCTTTGAAAGTGGTTTTGCTGTGAGTGGGTTGTCCATGATACCAGTCAGGCTCACCCCTAACAGTCTTTCTTCCTCACAATTCCTCTTCCACTCCCTAGGTAAGTACTTGAAATTAGTAAGAGTTGACTGAATTGTGCCTAACATCGTTGCCAGCCTGACTTTCTTTGCAATATCGGTCAATTTATCGCCGGAACGGACAACTACCTCAGATAAATTACAGAACTCTCTTGAACGTAAGATGATTTCGGAGCAAGGATTAGTACCAAACGTATGTGTTTCTTCATTCACAGCCCGATCTGAGCATCTTTTTGCTTGCAGAGCCGATGCTTTTGACGAAAATATGCCTCTTTCACCCGATTTGCTGTCATATAAGGCAGTCCACTCACGGAGGAACGTACCTGTGTGTGGCTCCTGATGATAATTGGCAGAATTGTTAGCTAAAGCACGTTGTCCATTCTCTTTCCACCACTCACCAGATTTTGCGTAGCGCATTTCATCATCATCAATATCGCTCAGGCTGAGTAAAGCTGACCGTCTTACTCCGCCAACCACTACTACCTCTGCTACCTTACATACAATATCATGGCATTCAATTGGTTTTAGTTTTCTTCCTTTCGCCTCTTGTGCAATTTTTACTGTGAAGTTGAATAAGTTCTCTAATGGTTCAGGGCCACTTGCCCTGCCTCCGAATGTTTTAAGGATTGAGCCAGCCTCACGTACATTAGATAAGTCCCACTTGGGTATATGACCTGAGTAAAGTAGAGCTACTAATTCCTTGAAGGAACGTGCCCATCCTAGTTTTGAGTCAGCAACCATAATAGTGGTTTCTGTTTCATGAAGTTCCTCTGGTAGTGAAGGGAGTTTATCAGTGTGTCTTCTTTCTACAGAAAACCCTATTCCTGTGCCATTCATCAACACATAGAGTATCTCATCAAAGGAGCGGATGCTGTCCACGTGTATGTAGCTACAGTTATATCCTGCTACGTTCTCTTTTTTCAAAGCTGGCCCTGCTGTCATGAGGCACCGCATGGAAGGCATAATCTTTAACTGGAGAATAGCTTCCTTTAATTCCTTAATATCACCCTCCTTAAACTCATAGTTATAATTAACCTGTAAGTGTTCCTTAAAGAAGTTAAAGTATCTATCTACTGTCTCCGCCCAAGTCTCTCGCCTACCCTTGTCGTAGTCCCATCTAGAGTAGCGAGATAGATGAATAAACTGTTGATACTCTGTTGGTAAAATCATGCCATTTCCCTTTCTATGTTAGTCATTTCTTTTGTTCCATTAAAATTATTCTTGAACTTGCAACTATTTTATTATCAGTCCTTTCCATATGAACCCTACCACCTTGTTCTAAGGATTCAATTACGTAGTCGTATTCGTTATGACCGCCATCTAGTAATCTTGATGAGAGTAGCTGTCGTCTAGTTACAGCACCGCCTCTTCCTGCCAAGTATTCAATTAATTTTCTCTGCTTACTTTGATGTACACTCTCACCAAGCTCCCTGTCAAACAGGTAACGTGTACATTTTTCAGCATATAAAGAAAGGGATATCCCTCCCATGATAGCTGAGTCGCTAATGGTTTGGGTTTCACTGTCTAATAAATACTGGAAGAGGATCGCTGACTTCAACACATTGGGTGACCACCTCTTGAGAAAGGGGTCTAGTATTGACTTAGTGCCCTCATTGCTCTCCTGAAACCTTGAGAACATATCATTGTGGAAGTCCTCAAACAGTTTCTGTGCATCAGCGGATAAACTATATTCTAACGGAACGGAGATATTGTCGAGTTGATTATAGATTTCGGACAATAATCTGTACGAATGTAACTCCTGTATTTTCGTATTTTTCTGTGGTAGTGCATTCGGAATGTTGTCAGTTGTTGGTGGTTTAAACAATAAGAATCGGGCTAGGAAGCCTGACCCTGCATCATCCTTACCTAGAAGACCTTGAAGGAATTCCATTGTTGAAACACCAGATATTGATACGAATGGATTACGTAATATTTTACTCCCACGTGTACGTGTGACATCCTCAAAATAGGCAGGGACATCATATAATTCTGTGAGGTGCTGTCTAAATCCTCTATTGTGTGCAGTCTCAAGTGTTGCCAGCCACGCCCCAAACTCAGAAAGTAGCCAGACACCACCGCCTGTTTCATCTATCCTATCAATGCAGGCTTCCCAACTTGCCTTGTTAGGGAGTACTCTCCGCATAGACCTATACCTTTCTAATTCATTCAGCGATTCCATTAGTTCATCCTCGCCGTCCTGCATTCCTGCACTACGCAAGGACTCTATGCGTGACTCTATGTCCCTGACCTCGTAGATTAGTTTTTCCTCCCTATCCTTTAGTCTGGCGGAGCCAGCGTTTAGTGCAGTCGTCTTGAATGATCCGCTCTCTGAGATGGAGAGGCACCAGAGATTACCATATAGGGGTATAAAGTAGTTGGGGGGCTGTATGGTAAGTTTGGTGCCTGCGTGTGCGCCTAGGCAGGAGAGTGAGGTGCCGTAGATAATGGCGGAGCTTGCCTCTGTAAGCTCACAAGCCTCACGTACATGATCTCGTAATATCGGTGGTATGTGTGTGTCGTCAAACTCTCCCGGCTCTTCATTCTTAAGGAGTGAGGTGCAGAGTTCTTCCATGTCCTCTGCTTTGGGAACGATAACGTGTGATTTTTGATGGTGCCGGAGTTCAACAGAACGCTTAACAAAGAGTTCGCTGACCTTTACACCCAAGCTATTGCAGATACTATTGATGTCACACCCTTGATGACACCGCATTAGTATTTTATCTGCTTCAAGGGTAACACTCAGGGAGGCCTTGCGGTCATCATGCGTAGGGCAAATCGCATTGGCTGTCTTGCCAGACCACGAAACCCCCTTGAGTTGGGAGATAATCTTGCCATGGATTCCAATGATATCGGTAACCGATTCTGATCTCTCACTCTCTGTCAGATATTCGTCTACGTTTAAGTTATCAAAGTGCCATGATTTACTAAGGTCAAGTGTAGATGCTTCTACTTCAAAAGGAGACTTTAGTTCTTCTATTGTTTGGAGTAGTCCAGACTTTAACTTGTCTTTCTCTACCCCATCCCATTTTGCTAGGTAGTCGGATACATCTCCACCTTTTTCTAAATCAGGTAGGTTTACTATCCATACCTTAGAAACAAATTCCCTGATATGTTCGCCTGTCTCTTGGGCAAACTTCCTACCAGCTTCATCATTGTCTGGCAGGATGAAGACCTGATCGAATCCGCTGAAGTATTTCTCAGGAAAGTCAGGTTGTTTCTTGAGTAATGGATTCCATGCATTACTTCCTCCAGCAATTGTTGTAGCAACCAAATCAATATTGTGTAGATTGTCAACATCTTTCTCACCTTCAACAAATATGACTGCACGGCTATCCTTGATATCAGGCCAACGGTATGGTACTTGTTTTATGCCGTCCCAATTCCAGTGGTCTTTCCCTTGCGAATCAGTTCTTAGTCTTCTAAACTCCTTGTTTGGAAATTTTACTACAGTATATAATAGCCTCCCATTGCCATCATTGTATTGATACTTTATCTGTTCCATTTATTGCCCCACATTTAATTTTAATGTACCCCTTTTTTCGATGATCCTTTTCACATCGTTTGATTTTAATTTTATCTACCTGTGAATCATCCCTGAACCACGGTAGAGCGTCTTCTACTATTTTAATTAAATTAGAAATGTCTCGTCTCCGATTATCTGGTGGGTATACCTCTATATCCAACCAGATTCTTTCTGTCTCATATACCATCTTTGTATTTGCAAAGATAGTACCACACGCTTTCTTGAACGCCTTCCCTCTAGCTGATACATATATTCTTTTGCCCCTCGCCCTGTACAGTGAGTTTACTGAAACAGGCCAAGGCAAAATAGCTTCACAACAATCAGACCCCATGTGGCTGACCCCAATGCTCTATCGTTACCCATATCCAAATAATGTAGATTAGGTTCTTCCAAATGAATACTTCTATCATGTTTTTGTCCATAGCGAAATTTCGCTGTTAGCGAAAAGAAGCGGTCAGGAAACAGGAGAGCAACCTGACCGCCGAATTGGGAACAGAGCGTATCTTTTCAACGGTTGATCCCAATAACATTAGAAGGGTATGTCATCCTTCTCTAGACTTTCCGCAGAAGCAGAAGGGGTAGATGCCGATGGTGCGGAGAACGGAGAAATGTCCTTCACCTCGTTATACCCATTCTTATTTGGCCCATACTTAACCTTAACGTACTTACCTTCAAGTTCGTTCAGGTTTTTCAAGGACTTCAGGCCAACAGCGTTAGCGTACCTCGCCACTTTGCGTTTGCCGATGCCGTCCTTAACTTTGCCAGCATCATCATGCTGGTTATTCATATAGATTGCCTCAAACAACCACTGACCATCCAGTTCAGCGTTACCTGAGATTTCAATAGGCATCAATATTTTATTATGCCCTTTGGAGTCCTGACGTACATCAGGCAGGGGTTCCTTAATCTCACAGACATACTCGCCTGCTGGCACCTCAATGCGTTCACGTTTGGTCTCTGCTTCCAGAGTTTCTTGTACGTCTTCAATGCTCATATCAAATTCTGAGTTCATAATTATCCTTTTAGTTCTGAGTTTTCTGAGTAGTGCCAGACCAGAAGTCATTAATTAACCTCTGATATTCATTCCAATCGGCAGGAATTTCTGGCGGTAAATTAAAGCGGTTCTTGGCATCCACGCCCATAGAACCACTGGTGTACAGGAAGCGTTTGCCTGACTGAATTGCCCTGCTATCTTTCCTGTTAAAACCACTGTCAATTTTCTTGAGGATTGTCTCAAACGCCACAAACAAAATTACATCAGCCCATTCAGTTATGTTAGCAGAATTTGATTTGTGGAGCTTTAAAATAAAGGAGTCATACGGCTCCATTGTTGGCTTATTAATTGTCCGTATCTGTGTATGACAAACAAGGATTGGCTGAATACCTTGTGTGTCCCTGAGATAATTCAGGGCAGACAAAAATGACTGGAATTTTCCGGCAGTATATGTATACGCTTTACCATAAGGCATATCTTCTGGTGCTTTTATACCGTGGTCTACGCACGTTTTGCCTTGAGCTAGTAGTTCCAATTTATCAACAGAGTCAACAATAACTCTCTTAATATCTGATTTGGATTTTGCTAACTCTCTAAGAGTTTCCATTACACTATCCCACTTTTCGGCGTTTTCCTTTATGTTACCTGTAGGAATACAGTCATGTATGTACTCTATTCCAGTTTGATGAAACACGTGTTCACCGCCGTCATCTGCATTGATGACAAAAGCAGGCTCTTTTTTACTATGGGAGGAACAAGCAAAGGTAGTCTTACCTGCCCCTGTTTCCCCCTCAATGACTAGCTTTTCTGGCTTACGCATTGATTTCCTTTTATATTTTTCAAGCATCATTTCCTTTGCTTAGTAGTTGATTGATTGACTGATCTTCCTTCCACATACGTTGCTTCTTCTTCTTCCAGATATCAAATAACTTTGATAAGGTCTCCTTGATTTCTGGCTCAAAAACTCGCTTCGTACATCTTGGGCAGAACAGATGGTTTGCTTTACTCTTGCAGTTACCCATCCACCATGCGGTGTCTGCGTCTAAATCTCCGCAAAAGCAAGGGAAGTTTCCATTCTCCCCCCTCTTATAGCCAAGTTTTTCAAACCTAGCTTTGACCTGTTTCTCTCTCGCCCTCTGTTGCTTCTCGCCATCTGTGTAAACGAGCTTTCGTTTGGGCTTCGTTTTCCATGATTTCCTGTAGTTGCCCGATTGTGGAGAGGGCGTTGAGGATGAGGTTTTTGGTTTCATATATATTTTCCTCCCTGATCTGATCAAGTGCCAGATCAAGATGTTTCTCTGCTACTATTAGTCTGCTGTATATTCTTGAGTCTTTCATGATATCTTGGAGAGTAACTTCTCTACTGTTTCAAAGTGATCATAGTGGCACTTATCATATACTGCACACCACATGGGTGAGCAGAAAGAATGGGTGCGGTTTAAAGGCCAGTAGTCTTTATCTATTCTCTCATTTAATTCAGTAAGCAATTTGTATGCCATATATAGATGTTCAGGTGTTAATTCTGTAACTAAGAACACAGGCGGTTGATCTGGAATAATGAGATGGTTCTCAAACTTAGGTATCTCAGTCAGGTTACGCTGTTTCATTAAAGCTAATGCGTAGAGTGCCCCCTGCATGATCCAATCGTTCTTCGCCTTCTTTGCAGGCTTGGACTGTCGCTTGATGTCTATAATAAGGGGCAAATTTTGCCTTTCGGCAACAATGTCCATGTAGCCTGTAGTAGGTCTGGTATGCCCCTCAAATGTGAGACTGAAGAAGTACTGTGTTTCCAATGGTTTGTAATTAATCCAACCCATATACGCCTCAACAGCCTGTACGTGGCTGTCAAAAGATTCTACCAGTTTAATTTCTTCATCATAAGGTAGATTATTTTTGATGCTTTCAAGGGATTCTTCCATACTCTTACGTATGTTGCACCCCTCAATCCCTGTCATTATATTCTTAAGCCCTGCTTCATACCCTGCGTCTACTATTATACCTGCACCAAGATAAAAATTAATTGGGAATTTTTCATTCCCTACCTTCTTATACCACAACTGCTTGGCACAAAAATTATTTGCACTTGAGTGCGATAGTTTTATTTCTGGATGTATCATTAGTTTAATTGTGGTGGAGTTTCTGGTTCATAAGATTGCTGAATCGCCTCTTCTTCCTGTGGTAGTATGCCATAGGACACAACTTCATAGAGGACTTGGTTGCTAGTGAGCCACATAATGACCGCCTCACGCCCAACCCATCGTACAGAAAACTCCCTGTAGTAGCGTTCTTTTTTTGTTTTTGAATATCTGTTTGAGTCGAGCCATCGTGACTCTGGATGGAAGTTGGCTTGCCTGTCTGCCTTCCACAGCATATCTCCTACTGTCTCCAAGTCTAGGTCTCCTGTTTCGTATAATCTCACAATCACGTTTTCCCCTTAGAATTTAGTTAATTATTGTAACACACATATAATTTTAGTTCAACCGTGTAGTTATGTGCCATTAACTGCCACTCTTGCCTTAAAGGTTTCGTAGTCCTCTGACCCCTTCATATTGTTACAGTCCTTACAGCAAATAACCATGTTAAGGATATCGTTCTTAATTTTGTGCTTATCTAACACAACTGAACGTGGCACTTTGTGGTCTATGATAAAGTTAGTAGGCGTAAGGTCTGTATGGCAGTAATGGCAGGGGGCTTTGTGATCTTTTATTCCCTTCGCCTTTAACCACAATACTAATGGGACATGACGGCTGTAGCCACCCTTATGAATACCTTTTTCCTTACTCCTTTCCCATGCCTTTTTATATTTACAAGTCATGGAACAATACTTTTGGCGTGTATACTGGTTGGCTACTGGAACGTAGTCCTCGCCACATACCAGACATACCTTAGTTTCTGCTACCTTTGCTTTTCCCATAACGATGCATCCCTGCTTGTTTGTGAAGTTCTTTAAGCCTCTCCATGTACTCCTCATGCGAGTCAAACGTCCATTTTTTTTCTGGCTTTTTTAATTCCGCTCTGATTTCCTCATCGCTCATATCACTCAGTCGTTTCATATCTCTCCTTTAGTTCACTGATTGGTCTCAGGTCTTCGGCAGGGATGTAGTGGTTTATCACGCCGTAGCCAAAGTCTTTTGTAGGAGCTTTAGCAAGTATCTTCCCCCACTCCCATCCTAGTAGGATAGAGCTACTCAGTTCCTTATCGAAACTATCGTTGTAATCTGCAAGAACGTAGATGTCAACTACTGGTTTACCTACTTCAAGTAAGAGATTGAAAGGTAACTTAGCAGTTTTGACATCTACGGTAAAGGGAAGGTTAAGTACAAAGTCTACGCCCTTGTCACCAGATGGTTTGATTGAATCATCTATCTTTAATCCAAACTCATCGGCAAATGCATCCTCGCCACATACTCCAACCATATTATAATCGGAACTGAGAATCCTTTGTGACTTATGCCCTACGTGAGTACCGCTCCTTTGTTGGGCTATCTGTAATAGCCTTGGAATGGAACAACGCATTAGGACACCTCCTCGTCTGGATTGTTATAAAAAATTACTACAGAATGTACCTCTGGATTATCTAGTATAGAGGACATTCTTGTACGATCATATTCTGCGAATGCCCAATTGGTATGACCTACTTCGGCATCGCAGTATGCGTCCAGATAGTCTGTTGGAAAATTAGTTAGGTTTCTCAGTTGCATTTGTCTCCTCTTGTGATAAAAAGTTACGCATATTTCTCACAGATTCTTCCTGTGACTGCTTCATTGCTTCCTCGATCTTCCTAATTGCAAAGGTGAGGGCTTCAGTCCAACCCTCTGTGATCCACTCAGCATCAGTCTCCATATCTTGTGCTTGATAATTTGCTAATGCCTCTTCTTGATCACTTAGTTCTTCTTTTAATTCATGCAATACCTGTTCCACATTTTTAGCCATTGTCTACCTTTCTTGAGGATTGCTCCATTGCTTCCTTGATCTGCTTGATTGCATACTCTAAAGATTCTATTCTACCTTGAAATTTAGCAGACTCCTCTGCATCTGTTAAAGTGTTGAGTGTCTTATGACATTCATTAACATCTTTTAATAAAGTATTCACAATTTGTACCATACTTGCTTTTATATTATTCATACTTCTACCTTTCTTTCTAGGAATACAGGGGAGTTCTCACCCATATATGATCCCCTGATGTTATATTCAAAATATTCTTCTGCTTCTTCTATTGTGCAAGTCCCTTCAAATCCTTCTTTTTGAAGTATGTCTAGTATTGATTGTGTATCGTAGCAGAATGCTGTTAAATTAATTCGCTCCACGACTCCTACTATCGCCTTGTCGTATATCTCACGTGGCTCAAGGAATAATAGGTCTGGATATTTTTTTTCCCATATCTCCATAGATGAGCGGAATGGGATATGCTTAGGTTTTTCACTTGAACCTTCAGCCATCTTTCTTCGGATTTCTTTCCACTCAGAGTCTTTACTTTCCTGTACGCCAACTCTGTTTCTTTCCCGAATCCTTCTTATGTTCTCCTGATCGTTTACCATCTTCCCCCTTTGTTTTGATTTGAACTAAGTACCCCTTGTAGTTATCAAGGGTTTTATATTCCAGTATAGTAATGCCCTCATATCTCGTGAACGTCTTCATTCACGTAGCCTGATTCAATTTCTGCCTCAGAATAGAGGGGATTAACCTTCTCTATAGTATAGAGAATGTCTTGAAGCCTCTCCTTTGTTTCACCTAAGTCATCAATGAATGACTCATGCCCTGCCTCGCCTTCTAATAATTCATAGACAGACCGCTTGATGTACTCCAGCTTTTCATTTGGAGTCATTCCGCCGTCCTTGTTATAGTTTATGTATGACTGGGTCTGAGCGTCCCATTGTCTGTAAGTATTACTCATGTGCCTCCTCTAGTCTTTTAATTATAAATTCCATAGCTTGTATCGAACCTTTGATGATGAGAGCATCATCACCTTCATTCCCAAAGTTTTTAATCATCATCCCTCTATCATGTTTGACAATCTCTTTGAGTTCCTTTATAAATTTTTTCATATTCATACTTCCCCCTTTTCTAGTTCCTTGATGTCATCTTCTAAATCCGATTTCATCTCCCTAGCATTTTCAAGTAATACCTCTAATTCTTCGATTTCACTCTGAAATGCTTTGAGTTGTTTTAATCTCACGCCTAATCTAAGTTTTGTATTCATACCTCCCCCTTTTGTTTAATGTCTTGTATTCTGTAATCAATATACTTGACTACTGTAGATTCAAGCAATTTTAATGCCATAGCTCGCTCATCTTTCAAAACAGCTTCGATTATTGTGTCTTTACTTACTGAGCCTATCCTATCCCATAGTTTATCTAGGTTGTTAGTCATATATGATCCTCGTTTGAGTTGGTTACTCATACAGGATATCGTTGATATTATTCAACTTTATACCCATTTTGAGTCTCGTATGAGTGTTTGAGTACCCCTCCATGTATATAGATGGGTATAGTGTCCCCTCTCAGGGAGGGGGCTAAGGGTACTCATATACTCATATAGAATAATAATATATATAAATTATATAATATTATTATTAACTTATCTTCTATTTTATTGAGGAAAATTTACTCATACGGCACTCAAACGAACTCATACGTATGAGTAAATCCCCCAATTTTTGTTATATTCGATCCTCCCAAACCTGTCGAGTCTCGCCACTCCCAAAATAGCCATCGAATACCTTGTGGAGTTTCTGCGTCCTAGATATTTGATCAACGTAGTTCAATCCTTTATTAACGTGCGTAAAGGAATTAAACAATGTCCATGCAGAATTAGGATTAGCTTGGTATTTATAAGTTGGATTACGCCATTCACTATCCACCTTATCAATCTTAGTCTTCGGTAACGCTTTCTTACGCACTGCCTCCATTATAATATGGTCAGATAATTTACCGCCTATAATAGTTCTTTTCCACAAGTCATACTTCTTATGCATTGAATTAGTATGGTCAATCAATTGCTTATTTAACGATGTCACCCTATCATGGAACGTGTCCATGATATTTTTTGTGTGCTTCGCCCCTGCAATTTCATACTCTGCCACAAACATCATGTTGCTACAGATACCAACTACACCGCCTGTACCGCATCGTAATGAGAATGCCATGTCATTTGAGTTGCGGAATATATAGACTGTATCGTAGTCATTACGAGAATTGTCATCTCTCAGCCTAAGCAGGGAGAAACATCTTGCCCCCTTATGTGAGATGCCATAGGTCTCCTCAGTAATCTGGTAGTTGCCGTATGACTGTAGGGTACGCTTGATTGCATCAGCTACTTTATAGTGCTGAATTGGCTCATGCGTAGCTGATTTCCTTATTGCAGGAATCCTAGCGAGTTCATCGTAGGTTACTTGTTCTGCACCGCATGAGTTGTAGATCACGTTTGTATTTAAGTTAAACATATTATTCTCCTAATTGAATTAATCGCCTGATTTGCGATTTGTTATAAGGACGCAACGTACTGGGTTGCATCCAGCCCTCATCCCATAGACCATCAGCTATTCTTGCTAGTGATAATCCAGACCCTTTAAGGGTCATTGTGCGTTTTACTAAACGCTTAAACTTTGTTTCTCCATATATTTCTTCTAGCGACTTCCTGCCACCGCACTTCCCCTTCTCCGCCTTGATTCGCTCCCTCGCCCCACGTAATTTTGCGACTAGGGAATTCTTCTCGAACTCTGCTATACTGCCCAAGACTTGGCGAATTAAATTCACCATTGGGTCATCATTCTCCAATGTGTAATAGTCTGGAGAATCAACAGGTACAATTTGAATACCATGCTTCTTTAGTTCCCTGAAGCCCCACTCGCCTACCATTTGGTCTCTGGCGAAACGAGATGCATTTTCGGTAAGGATAATTTTGATGTCATTCTCAAGGCAGAATTCAAATAATTCCCTTAATCCCTTCCTGTCAAATATATTGGTTGACCCCCTTACGCCTATGTCAGCATCGCACCTGACTATTTTCATGTCATTAGCCTTTGCATAATTTTTTATTGCTAATAACTGGCGGTCTTTTGAATCTCCATTCTCATTTGTTTTAGATGAGATTCTGATGTACCCTCCAACATTGATCACTATCACGCTCCTTCTTTAAGTTTTGATAATTTCTTGTTCCTTAGTTTTGTTACTTTAACAGGAACTGTAAACTTCCTTCTCTTCCCATTAAGAGTTCGTTCAGTCATAGTACCGCCAAACCTACGCTCTGATTCATCACCATGATATGCTTGGATAGAATCAATACGAATCTGTTGATACTCTTTATCGTCAATTATTAATTTGACTTCTATAAAAATTTCATTATCTTCCATTACATTTTCCTATTGAAGGGTATAGCTTCTTTGATAATCTCCAGATGCCTAGGTGACTCTCCACTTAAAGAGAGTGCTTCTTTAACGAATGCGTCATGGACTCTGATCCGCTGAGAATCCTTACAATCTCTTAAATAGTGCCTGTATTCATGGCTCCAAAAATAAGCCATGCCCTGATAGGCATCAGTGCCTACATAGGCTTGGTCTCTCAGCCACTTTATATGCCACTCTGCATCTTGGCAGAGGAATCTAAAACTAGATTTTGCAAAATTTTTTCCCCATCGGTTAAAAGCATATCCACACTCTCGCCTTGAATATCCCTTAGCTCTAAGTGTTTTGTATAATTTATTTTTCATTTTACTGTTCATTTTTTTCTCCATTGAATTAGCACTAATTTAGTGCTATTTATCTCTGATTGACTCAGGTGGATTAACCCTTGGGAAACCACCGACATAGCCTACCTGTTTATTACAGTGTAGACACGTACCATTTCCTGTACCATCATAGGCTGTAGCAGGGATGATTCCTGCTGGCTTGTCAGGTGTTGGGCTGACAGTCTTCGCCGTCTCTTCTACAACTTGTTCGGTTGGCTTCTGTACTGGCTCTTGCTCTGGCTGAGAGATTATACTATTAAGTAGTGTAATAACTCCCTCCTTATCCGCCTTGATATCTATCAAAGTGATTGACATACCATTGGTGAAGATATCTACACCATATACAGAATTATTATTTTTTCTTGCAGAGGGATCGTCCTCTCGCACGTAGTCCCTCGCATAGTCTGCTGTTCTAGCAAAAGCTATAGTCTTCCCAGTTCGTCCTCTGACTTGATACATTCTCATAGACTTATCTCCCTTTAAATGTTTAAGAAAAAACTGAGGAGCGTTTCAAGTTGGTTACATCCATGTCCAGCCACTTGTACGAGCCACTTATCAACCATGTATGGACACGCATCGGACTTCATAAAGAATATGGATGCTATACACTTTCCCTCATCTGACTCAGCTAGGTGAGGGGGTTGACGTTGGGTAACCCCTCAGTAATGTGTCCATCAATGAAGCCAGTCTTAAGCACTGGCCTCATCAAAGGCTACACTAATGACTTAGTCCTTTTACCATGCAGTTCATTCTCTGCAACTTTTATGAACTCCAACAAAACAGTTGATGGTAATGTTTGTGCATACTTACCAAAAGCAACCGCTTCAGTTGGTACAATAGTACCATTCCTGTCTGCCCGAAATTGGGTATTGCATCGCCCATTGCGCCCATTTACCTTCTTACCTTTCATCCAAAAGTTTTTACCATTGCGTTGGTTATAAAGCCTATGTGTTTGCCCATCAGGTGTAGTATATATTTGCCCCTTCTGCAATGTTGGGTCAGTAGGGTCAATACTTCTTGAAGACTTAAACCTAGTGAATAAACTCTTGTCATTTTTAATCATCTTTATCTCCATTGTATGAGTTCTTGTTTATGCTACGCTCTTTAGCCCGATTGTAGCGTTTAGCGGATTGCTTTACCTTCAACGAGAACCGCTTGATCCAATTGTATCTCGTTTGCTTACTACCATGTTGACTACCTCCTTAAAAATTAAGATTTAATCTTATAAATTATTTTTTGTAAAACTTTTTGCCTTCGTTGTATATGGTTGCACACCCCATGCCAAACTTGCCAAACCGCTAATTCTACACGATCTTTAATTATTATTACAGGAAAGTATTTCCATAGGGGAAGAAACTACCTAGCAGAACTTTCCTACTAGGTAGTAATTTCCTACTAACTCCACTTAAAGGAAGGCGGTGAAGATAAAATTACATCCATACCCTCAGTAGTTGCGGTGAAGTCATGCCCTAACTTCTTCAGGACATTAACACACTTCCATTTACGATCTCTGAGAGAGTCTACTGATTCCTCAGCTACCTTGAGTTGATCAGATGTATCTCTGAGTTCCTTTAGGAAGTGTTTTATTTCTATCTCTGTTTCATCCATGTTATCTCCTTATACTAAGTCAATGTGTTCAGTGGTCACCATTCGCCCACCCTTTTTCCAAAAGTCAATGCAGTCTTGCAGGTCTTCATCATATGGTCTGACCCATTCTGCCCAACCCCAATGACCATTCTCAAAATAAAATAATCTTATCATACACATAGTTATTCTCCCAATTAGAATGTTATTGTTTCTTGTTTGACTTCAATCTCATAGCCCAAGTTATGCCTGATCTCCTTTAACTTGTATTCTGTTAAGGTCTTAGTATCAAGCAACTGAGTGAATGCCTTCGCCTTACTACACACTGGATAGTAAAGATCATTGCCGTATATGTTTTTCTTCTCCACAATTATATTGCCCATATTATTTTTTATTATTAAAGGTTAGTTAGTTTATGAAAAGAATCGTCTAATTGCTTACACAAATCCTTTTCAGTTTCCACAAACTGCATCGTTGCAGTAGTGATCTCGTAGCAATATTCACACCCATTCAAGTGTTCAATCACTTTATCTCTATCATCGGAAACGCCGTCAACAAATAAGGCTATCTCCATATTATCTAAATGTTTTGTCATATCTCCTCGCTTTCGTTCTTATAAAATACTATTACATCTGCCACACCGCCATGAATAGGCAGGTTTTGAAGATGATGCATATCCTCTATCAATTTCCTTTGCGCTGAATAGAGTCTATCCCAATTATCATGTCCAACAACTTCATAAGAAACTGCATTGACCATGTTCGTAAACTTCCTTGCTTGCACTTCAGATGTACTCATATGCTCTCCTTTAATTATGTTTAACAAAGGGAACAACTGGATTGTCATTCCCTACTTAATAAGACGTGCAAAAAATAAATTTTAAAAAAATATTTTACCACGCCCTTGATACAGCCTCCTCTGGATTGAGTTTGTGCATACTCTTAGCCCTCACAACTACTGATGGCCTAGGCTGTGACTTTTTACGGCTAGGTTTTTTTGATGAGACATTTAAGCCGTAGTGTTTCCTTACTTTCTCATCATTATGAAATGCCCAATCTGCCTGAGCCTTGCACATTTCATGTATACTTGGCTCAGGTTTAGGCTTAGGTATTACCTTTGGCTCTGGTACATAGACTGGCTCATCTTGTATCAACCTACCGCCACGATCAAAAAAATTATTCAATGCCTGTTGAATCATTCCAGCGGTTATTCCTTTTTGTGTTTGAGCTTCCATCTTGGTCTCCTGTTTTAGGTTATTGATTACGGCATACTAAATGTATACCTGAGATGGCACTGGTGCAAATACAATGCCATCATCAGCTAGACACTAAGTCATCGGGTATTTTTTATGCAATGTTTTGGCATCCATTCCGGCTGTCTTTTTTAAGATACCATCCGGCGTACACCCACCACCGCTCAACTCCTCAATGGGAACGAGTAGATGATACCTTAGTATCTCAGCTATGCTGAAGGTCTGTAATAATATGTTCAGCCTATCGTTGTCTATGTTATTTAATTCGTTAATGTTCATATGTCTCCTTAATGGTTAGTGTTTAGTGTAATGGATAGGAAGTATTCATGTTGCTAGTATCCCAACACATGGTGCAATCTCTGCACTCTCCCTCCTGTTTGTATGCCACGCAAGAGTGATCTCCCTTTGTGGTTACTGATGATGTCTGTATACCTAGCCTGTTAGCTAACTTGGTTGGTGATCCTTTGTCTACCATATTCCCTGACAGTCTGATGGATAGATTGGAAGGAATACCGCCGTAAATCTCAAAGTAATCTTCAACCATCTTCGATTCCTTTGTTGGTAGCCAATGCCTAATTTGTGGTGTCTGTTCAGCTACTTCGACAATCATTCTGAGATGGTCAACAGACTGGATGTCTCCTGCATCATGCCATCTAAATAGGTCTTGTTTGCGATTGTTTAGAAGATACACAAAGGATTCAATCCATACCGCTCGATCTGATATATTATCCAATGCTTTCATCGTGATCTCATACCGCAATTGCAACGCATTCTCTACAACTGGCATCCTGTAGAAATTATCTAGAGCATAGCATTTGTTGCAGACTGAGCCTTTTACCTTTGCCAGTTTAGAACCAGTCTTGCAGAACTTGGCAGGGATTGAATAGCCATAGCATGGCATCTTGCTTGGATTGGATAATCCTCCAATGTTAGCTAGAGCCTGTTTAATTGTGAGTTTAGGGAATTTATATTGTCTTGACTCACTTGCATAGCAAGTTCCTAATTTGACTGGTGTTTTTTGATTTAAACATCCCATGATCGTCTCCTGTTTTAGGGTTAAGTTAATGGCATCGTTATGGATACCTGAGATGGCACTCCTGAGAATGCCATCGTCAGCTAGCCACGCTGATTACAAGGTAGGCACATTGTCTGGATTGTACAATTTGCCTTGCCTTCTCAACTTAATTGATTTTAATCTCTGACTGCATCGGGAATCTAAATCTAGGCTGTAGAATGTCTCCCTGACTACGTTATAGTCAGCTTGCAGTTTAGTGTCCAGTAATTCCTCTGGATTGAGTGCTGTACTGGCATTGACGTGTGCTATTGCTTCTTGATATGTAAATTGCATTTTGGTCTCCTGTTTATATGGTTAAGATTAGTTTCCTTCGATCCTTGCGTTGTCCTCAGCATACGCAACGTATCGGTCAACGTGTTTGATGAATTGGTCATCACTCATAAAATCAGTGATTGTCATGATATCGGTATGCGGATACCATCGGTTTTGAATGGTAGTCAGTGTCTTCCATTCCTTTGAACCCCATCGTTGTTTCTTGTCATATCTAGCCATGATCGTCTCCTTTTTATATTGTTGATTGTTGTTTAGTTACCTAACTTGTATCCATCAGAGTAAATCTTACCGCTCTCGATGAGTTGATCTACTCGCCAAATATCGGTATTGCCGATTTTGTCAGGGTTGGCTCTATGCCAGTCTGCCTCTGACCTCATGGTATTAATCATGTCTTCTTTGTCGTCCTCGCCATCTATTCCCCATACGTTAGTTGGTAGGTACGTATTCCTGTAGTATGCAAGGTATGCGTAGTAATCATCGTCAAGGTATATCTCTAGTTTATCGGCTAAATCCTCATTCTCACCAGTTACTACACGTAACTCTAGATTGTCGCTGATCTTCTCTTTTGCTACTACTTTCATAATTGTCTCCTATATGATATTATTGGTTAACTCCCTGACAGACGATCTGTCAAGGAGTGTCAAATTCTACAGACATTTGAAGTATTGTCAAGTTAAATTTAATCTGGTAAGAGATAAACCTAGTAATAACAAGGGATTATGAAGGATGCTAAGTTGAATATAAAGGAGCAAAGGTTCTGTAATGCATACGTGAAGAATGGCGGACATGGAACAAACGCTGTCATATCAGCAGGTTATAGTGAGAATGGTTCTAGTGTGCAAGCATCAAGGATGTTAGCAAAGCCTAAAATACAGGGAGAAATAAGGAGGCAAGAGGAATTTGCGGTTCAATCCTCCGCAATCAGTAAGGAGCAGATAGTTCAGGAACAATATCAATTATATCAGTTAGCTAGAGCCGATGAGAGGTACAAGGATGCGTCCTCAATCCTAGCAGAATTGAGTAATTTGCTTGGCTACAAGCCTAAGTTAAATGAGCCTAAGCGAGTTCTGCACTCTCATTCATTTGAGCAGATTCTAAAGGATGAAGCGAAGGACATTACTCCAGAAAAACGAATGATTACAGTGAACTAGGTGCTGTGGACCGGATCAGTTCCTTCAGGAAAAAATACGGCAGAGAATCGGAATGCAAATTCCTCAGATTTTTCGGTGGGGGCAGGGTGCCACACGCCCCCCTATATCATACATAAAGTAGTTACTCGCATTTATACACCCTTGTATGTTATATTATTTTAAGTAAAATAAGAGAAAGGGGCTTTGTCTCCAGCCCCTGACGGCTCTGCTTCCCCTTAGTACCTCGGCGGAGCCGTCATTTATTACATAAATAAATAAATTATGGAAGAAAAAGAGATAATAGAGCTTATACGGAGGCTAAAAGCTGATCCGTTACTCTACTTCAATACTTGTCTAAAGATACAGAACTTTGGAACAGGAGAACTCATACCATTTGAGTTAAATGAGGTACAGCAAATTATGCACTCTATGATGCAAAGGCAGTTAGAGGAACATAATCATGTCAGAATGATTGTCCTAAAGGCTCGTAGATTTGGCATATCCACATATGTGCAGGGGCGGTACTTCCGTCATGCGGCTATGAATCATAATAAGGTGGTACAAATTACCACCCATAGTAAGGCGGCTACAGATGTCATGTTTGCTATGACTCGTACAATGGAGCAAAACCTACCAGTAGAAGTAAAACCACAATTAAAGTATAGCGGTAGAAGAGACCTACACTGGGGGAGTGAAGGGGGCGGCCTTAATTCATCATACTCCCTTTCAACGGTAGGGGGCCGTGAAGTACGTGGTAGTAAGATAGACTATTTACATTGTAGTGAAGTAGCCTCATGGACAGCCGGAGGAGAGGATTACCTCTTAGGATTATTAAATTGTGTAGTACAGGGATATGGGACGGAGGCGGTAATCGAATCTACAGCGCAGGGTGTAGGCGGTGTATTTCATGATATGTACTGGGATGCTTCAGAGGGTAATTCAGGATGGGAGAGTGTCTTTTTCCCTTGGTATATATACAGTTATTATAGGAAGCCTTTCAACTCAGAGGAAGAAAAGGAAAAGTTTAAGTCTGAATTAGGTCAGGATAAGCGATACGGCGGTGACGCAGAACAAGCTCTACTTGGTATATCCTGTGAGTATGACGTAGGAGATAGTGTAAAAAAATTTTCATGTGACCTAGAAAACCTCCACTGGCGCAGGCAGTGCATAAAAACACAGTGTCAAAATGACTTAAGAAAGTTTCACCAAGAATTTCCAACGACAGCACGTGAGGCGTTTGTTACGACAGGCCGTGGAGTATTTAATTCAGATGTACTAGGGAAACTTATATTAGAATCTCAGCGTCTACAGAGAGAAAGACCGTCAGAGGGGTTCCATATACCAGTACAATCTTGGAAAGAAAGGGGCGGAGAGAAATATATAATAGAGGCAATGGATGAGGGTGGACTGCAAGTATGGGAAAGACCTGTTCCTCACAGAGAATATAGGATAGGCGCAGATGTATCAGAGGGTATAGACGTAGGTAGGGACACAGACTGGAGCGTAGCTGTAGTGCTTAATGCTGATACTATGGATGAGGTTGCAATGCTTAGGGTAAAAATAGACCCTGATTTATTTGCATGGCAACTTGCAAGTTTAGGAAAATGGTATAATAATGCAAAACTACTAGTAGAAAGGAACAATCACGGACTTGTTACGCTCAAGTTTTTGTCGGATGTGCATCTTTACCCGGACATATATTCAGAGAAGATATTAGACGAGAGATCAAGTAGATCAGCTAGAAAGCTAGGCTTTCACACTACAGTAAAGTCAAAACCTCTTATTATTGACTATTTAAAGGAGTTAATACGAGAGGATGAGATAAATATTAAGAGTCCCAAGGTACTAGACGAACTTCAAACATTTGTGAATTTCCCCAACGGTAGAATGGCGGCACAGTCAGGATCACATGACGACTGTGTTATGGCACTGGCAATAGCCTGTTTTGGATGTAAGATGTTTCCAGCTATACCTGAGTGGAGTAGGAATATAAACCGCAGATATATGAGACCAGAACTGAAGTTTTACCAACCATCCAGTCTATGAAAAATAATGTAATAAAAGTAGATTTTGGTGGCAATCCAGAGTTAAATATTGATAAACTGTATAATGATCTAGACCCTATACTAAATGAATTAACAGATGTAGCGTGTAATTCTTTAGGAGAGGAGGAGGGGTGTCTATATATTCAAGCCCTATCTGAATCTATACATAAGGTAGCAGATAAGTTAGCATCTAAAGTAGAGGTTACACAAAATATTGAACTTTCTATGGAAAATGGGGATACTATATTAATAACAAGAGATAACGGAGAAATAGAATAGATGGCAGAATATGAATCAGCAGAACCAGAAGCGGTAGCTGTTGCCGAAATTAAAGTAGTAGAGACTGAATTAGACGATTTTGCAGGTGTAGTGCAAGAGAAGTTTGAGGAGGCTAAAGAATATCGTAGAGACCACGAACAGCATTGGGTGGAGGCTTATGATGCGTACAGAGGAAAATATCCGTCAAAGATATCAAAGGCTAATGAACTGGCAAATGAAAGGGGTATCTTTGTCAATCAAACTAGGCGTAAAATTAATTCAGCGAAGATTAAGGTTAATACGTTACTATTTGAAGATGGGAAAGTACCGTTTAGCATTACGCCAAGCCGTAAGCCCCGGTTTTTCCCTCCCGATTTACAGGCACCACCAGACAGACCTGACTTGCTTGAAGATGCGATTCTTGAACGCTCTAAACAGATGGAGTTCAAGATTAGGGATATTTTTGACAGAACAAACTATAACGAGCAAGTTCAACACGCTATACACGAAATGTGTTTGTATGGCACAGGATGTACAAAGGGTATTGCTCTTGAATATAAAAACTTTCCTGTCTACTCTGCCGTACAAACTGCAAACGATATGGTGGCGGTTGAATCGTATCTTGAATCGGAGTTAATGCCCACGGTTAAATTCGTGAGTATATGGAATATATTCCCATCACCAGAGGCATCAAGTATAGAGGACGCAGACTATGTTATCCAAAGATCATTTCTCAGTAAAATACAACTCAGAAAACTGGCGAAGACAGCAGAAGGCTTTGTACCGGGCGCACTTGAGAAAGTTATTGAAGAAGAAATCGGACTCTCCCAAGGTTGGGACGACAGCGAACACCCCAAAAAATATGATGAAAGTTCAGCGTCAAGATTAAAGAAGTTTGAGGTTTTAGAATTTTGGGGTAGACTAGATGGGAAGGACTTAGCTCCTCACTTACCTATTGAATCAGAGGATATTCCAGATGCTATTCCTGTGGTTATTACGGTCATTGGGGATTCTGTCGTTAAGATAGCTGAAAACCCCTTTGACGATACCCTACCTTTCCATATGTGTAACTGGCAGAAGAATCCAGAATCTATATGGGGTGACGGTATTTACTATGCTATTAGGGATGCACAAGCAATACTAAACTTTTCATACGCAATGATGGTGGAGGGCAAGTCCTTATCAGCGGCCCCACTAACAGTCATTGATCCTAACGCATTTGAACCGGGTACAGACACAGAACAGATATATCCGGGTAAACAGTTCCGTGTAAAACCGGGCGCATCAGTACGTGATTCATTCTCCTCAGTACAAATTCCAGACGTAACAAGCGGATTACTTCAAGTAATACAACAACTTGAAAGAGAAGCAGACCTAGACTCAGGCCAGACAAGTATAGGATATGGAGATATGTCCCCTGCACAAACCAAGACAGCTACAGGGATGTCTATTCTTAATTCCAACGCAAACAGACAGACAGCAGATGTAGTCAGATCAGTATCGTCAATGATCACCAAGAACGTACAGGCAGTGTACAGGTGGTTAATGGTAGATTCTATGGACGCAACTATTAAGGGGGACTACGAAGCTATATCAACAGGTTACGAACAGTACGTTGCAAAGGAAGTACATAATACACAGCTTATTAATTTCTTACAGGTAATAGGCCAATTCCCTGAAATAAAGAGTTATCTTAAGAATGAGGCTTTCACAAGACCACTACTCCGTGCATTTAATATGGAGCCAGATAAGGTAGTAAAAACAGAGGAAGAAGTAACTCAGGAGATGCAACAACAGACGCAAGCTCAACAACAACAGATGGAACAGCAAGCGCAGGCGGCACAACAAGCGGCTATGCAACAGCTTCAAGCACAACAACAATTACAAGCTCAAAAGATACAAGCAGAAACACAAGCAGAAATAGTTACAGCGCAACAGAAGTCTTTAATCGAAGAAAAACAAAAAGTTTCAGAGGATCAGCGCAAATTAGAAATGCAGGAAAGACTAGAGCTTATTAAACAAGGTAACATCTTAAATCCAACTAACTTAGAGAATAACAGTGTATTACTAAGGGAACAGATGGATAATGAAAGAGACCAGATGCTTCAGCAACAAGAAAATATGGTTGAACAGGAAGAAGCTATAGCGAGACAAGCTATAGAACAAAAACAAGCAGAAGAAGCACAAATGGATTATGAAGCGGCAGAAGGGGGAATGCCACCACCTCCTCAAGAAGGGCCAGCACCGGGCGGAATGCCAGAAGACCCACTACAGGCTGAACAAGC